>Ga0123335_1000710_pt1 | contig 56780 bp, 40 predicted proteins | sample BiotimSIPDNA_2_FD_89707 | JGI IMG/M metagenome (GOLD analysis project Ga0123335, IMG submission 89707) | Anaerobic biogas reactor microbial communites from Washington, USA - Biogas_R2 time_0 SIP DNA | ecosystem: Engineered > Bioreactor > Anaerobic > Unclassified | place: Washington, USA...
AAGAAATCCCACAAGCATCCCTGTTTCTTGCGCTACTACCCATTCCTGAAAGAACGTAAATGCAGCCGCCAGATGCTCATTATCCGGCGGGTCAGTAGGTTGTTCCTCTAGAAGACGAACAAAGTCCATTTGGTCTATCGAATCTAATCTGATTTTTGGAAATCTTTCCTTCTTGATTTCTGGATTTAAATAATCCTCAATTCTTCGGATAGTGTTTTCCTGATCTTTGTTCTTAAGTGCTTGGGCGATACAGCGGAGCAAAATAGATAGTGTAGTAAGCCGTTGCTGTCCATCCACTAGTTCTAGTTCATTGATATTACCTGTGTGGGGCCCCACCAAACAGACAATTGTTCCTAGAAGATGTTTGTTTTTCTCTTCTAGTTGTTCTATATCCGTTATCAAGTCCTTTAGCTGTTTTTCACGCCAAGAATATCGCCGCTGATAAGCGGGTACACAGTACTGTTCATTTCTGGATCCTAAAAGCTGCGCAATGGTAAGTGTAGTGGGAGTGATTTGCATATTCCATCCTTTATTTCTATTGTATTCCCTATAATCCTGCCGGGTTTGAGCAAAATCAACTACTGCGTGGTTATCTTACCAAATCTATAGAAGGTAATCTGTAACCAGATATTCTTTCCCATCATACATTTTATCCAATCCCCTACCAGAGGCAGAAGAAAACCCCGGTCATATTCTGTCACATAGTGTATCTGATCCGCTATTCAGTTGAAGGACTTGTTGCGTTAAGCATAACGAGTTTTGGCGCCAACGCTATGATGATTGATTTCCTTCTCCAACGTTGCTGAAACGTCCACAACAATATAATAACTGTGCTTGTGGTTACCCGGACCCGTCACTCATCCACGCTTGGAACCAGCGTTTCCTTCTTGTCCATAGGCCTATCGTTCCATAAAATTTCTTCAAGATTGGGCAGGGCCGGATCCGTCCGCAAAAGGCGCCAGGCATCGTTCTCACGCACCCACGTGCAGGTCACCTCGGCACCCTTGTGACGCGGAATCCGAACAATCCCATCATAGCCGAAAGGCTGGTCGTCACGACGCACGGCAACGCAGAAGAAAAGCATCCTGACCTGGACAAGCCCTGTTTCCGCATATACGTCAAAATTCCAGCGGCGAATCTGCCTAAGCATGAAGGTCTTGTTGTTACGGCGGAACCACCATTTCCAGGCGCGGCCGGCATACTCACGGTGAAAGCCGTTGGCATCCTCGTAGTCCGGGCAATAGAACTCCGTTACGGCACGCCAGTCCATGGCTTCATAGGCCTTTTTCATTGCCTCTATCCGGCCGGTGATTTCATCCGCAACTGGCATATATTTTTCGGGGACTCCATCAAATGTGGGAAACACGGTCTGTGCGTCAGGCCTGTCGTCCGGCGGTTGAGGCATGGGAACGACTTCCACCGTTTCAGAACCGTCAAACCGGGCATATTCCACGGGTTCACTCACTGTCTCGCTGAAGACCAGGTAGTCAAGATAATTCACGGCGCCTGTCCGTTGTTCCATCGTGGCCGTTTCGGCGGTCACAGCATATAGGCCTGCCGGCGTGTTTTCATAAACCGCGAACGGGGCCGCCGTCTCCTTGACCGTCTTAAACAACGGTTGGCGGTTCCCATCCGGCGTGCCTTCCGCATACAACAGAAAGTACCTGGAAGCACCGGGATCGGCGGGCCATTTCAGATGAAGGCCTCCCCCCGGGGTTATTAAGGCGGCCAGCCCACGCACGGGTTTGGGTAAAGTCAGGGAGTACGGCTGCTGCTTGTACAGGTTTTCGTGGGTCTGCATGACGTACGCGTGTCCGTTGATGGAACAGGTCCACGCCTCGCCGTCCGCGGTTGTCAGCGGCATGCAGGCGCGCAACGCCTCTTCCCAAGCCTCCACGGATGCATATTGTCCGGGCTCGAACACACAGTCGTAGTTGTCGAGTTCGGCCTGGGGCGTATCCGGCGGCAGCAGGGGCAGGAACCAGTTGCGTCGGTTCGGAATCAGTTCGAATTCAAGCATGGGCTCCCATACCCCGTAAAAAGCCCGGGCGAGCGACCCTTCATCCGACAGCCAGTCAAGATCGTAAAGGTTGCGGTGAAACGCATTGATATCCCGGGCGGGAGCAAGCCGGTAGGCCGCTCTGTTTTTTTCACGAACCTGCTCCTGGGTGGGAACCAGTTTTTTCCCCACCACCTCGCGCAGCGTGGGAAGAATGGCCTCCTCCCAACAGCGGCGGTTTCCATAGTCGAAAAGGTCCCACCACGGCTCAAAACTGTACACGGTCGCGCCCATGGCGGCGCCCTGCAGAATCATCGCGCGGTACAGGGCGGGAGGCATCTCCGCAGGATGCAGGTGGTCACCGAACACGCCGGGGCCGTTCATGAAACTGCTCTCATACCACCAGGACTGCGGCTCGATCCCCCAGTGGGTAACGTGACCGCCGAGCCACAGCCCCCAGACCGCGGTCTGCCGTATAAGATGGCGCGACTCGATGTGTTCATTTATGGGAATGACGTGGTCCGGGTAGGCGCGCATCGTTTCCAGCAGCGGCCGGTTAAGAACGTCTGCCGAAATATGCAGCCACTTGAGACCCTGAAGGACAATAAGAACATGCCGCCCATGCCGGGCTGCCAGTTCAATCATGTCGCAGGTGTACCGTGTATGCGGCGGCGGCGCGTAACGTTCCACATTGAATTTTGCATAATGGGCGAAGCGTTGTTCCGAGAGCATCAGGCTGCGGATGCAGGGGAATTCCACGAGCAGTTGTTCCACATGTATGGGGTCGAATACATACTCGTCATGGGGGTCGGCGACTTGCACGCTTACAGGCACGCCCGCGTTTTGTGGTTCCTTAAGCATGCGCCGGAACAACGCCAGGCGCAGGTCGTGATCCCGCGCGCGCAGTTCAACCTGCAGTTGACAGTACGGCCGGATATCTTCCGGCAGCCAGTGCCAGAGGCGCACGATTTCCAGTCCGTGCCGGTCGGCCTCCGCAAAACGATCCGTTCCTTCGGGGGCTTCGTCGGTGTTGTCAAACGCCGCGGACACCTGCAGCAGGATGAGGGGATGTTCGGGAGATATTGTCGTCACCGAAGGTAACGAAACCCCGTCAACGGCGGCGGCCAGCAGCATGGTCAGCAACAGTGTCATGGGTATATCCCCGTTCTGTGTTTCACGTTAACATGACCGCGTCGATACTGTCCGTCGGCTTTCATCGCCCTTTGTCAGCCCTTCGGCGTGCCGATTTTCACCAGCATGGCGCCGTGGGCCGGCACCTGCGCGGTAAATACGCCGTCCGCCGGCTCCAAGTCTTTCCGCTGCCACAGATCACGCACGAGTTGGCTTCCGGAAATGCCCAGATCGTCCCACCGGGCCGATAGGGCCGTTTTCACGGGGGCGCGGTTAAATAGGGCCACGGCCAGCGTCCCGTCGTACAGGGGCTTCATCCAGATTTCCGCCCAGGGATCCCCGGCACAGCGCCAACCTTGTTTGCCTAGCGGATCCTGGTTGACGTCGATCACCTCGTCATTGGTCATGAGCGCCAGGGTGAACGCGTCCAGTTGCGCAAGATCGCAGCCCAGCAGCAGCGGCGCGGCGAGAACGGTCCAGAGGGTAATGTGGGCGACCTGCTCATTCTTCGTCAAGGGCGTGGGCCGCATCTTCTTGCCCCAGCCCACCGTGCCGACCACGAGCATGTCAGGATCGTTCCAGCAGCCGGGCCCCGCGTAGGCTTCGAGCCCGTTCTGGGCAAAACCGATCTTGGACACGCTGTTCCAGGAGTCCCCGATATCGCCGGTGGTGCGCCAGAGGTTGCCGCCCGCCTCGTCGCCCCATTCCCAAACGTCGCCCATCCCGTACTGGCAGATGCTATACACGATATCGCGATCGCATTCGTCCAGGGCGGCACGCATCAGCAGGTACGGTTTGATCAGGGCTTCCCGGTCCACTCCCCCGGCGACGGCCTGGTAGCTGCACCAGTCATACTTGAGGAAATCCACGCCCCAGCGCGTGTACGTTTGAGCGTCCTGCCGCTCATACTGGTAGCTGCCGGTGTACCCCGCGCAGGTTTTGGGGCCGGGCGAGGAATACATTCCGAATTTGAGCCCCTTTGCATGAATATAGTCGCCCAGGGCCTTCATGTCTGGGAACTTCTCATTACATATGATTTCACCGTCCGCGCCGCGGTCCGCCTCCCAGGCGTCGTCCACGTTGATGTACTGGTACCCGTAGGCCGCCAGTCCGGTCGACACCATGTAATCCGCGGCGGCACGCGCCTTGGCATCATCCACCTTCACGCCCCATACGTTCCAGGAATTCCAGCCCATGGGCGGCGTCAGCGCGAGTTTGTCTTCACCGCCCACGACAGTCAACACCCGCGACGCGGCGCCTTTCGAGCCTGTGACGGTGAGGGTCACGTCCGTGGTTCCCTCGCGCGCCAAGGTGCCGCTGATAATACCCGTTCCGGCATCCAGCGACAGCCCTTCCGGCAGATTCTCGGCGCTGAAGGCCAGCGGACCTTCCCCGGTGGCGGGAACCAGGAACAGGAAGGGCCGGCCGGGGGTCGCGCCCGTAATCCGCGGCCCGTGGATGGCGGGCTCAGGCGGCGCGCCGCCCGTATAAATGGCCGGGGCCTCCTCTTCGGGAATATGGGCGGAGGGCTGCTCCGCCGTACCCGGCGCGAGAATCAGCGCCGCGCCCGCCCAGTCCGCGTGGTCGTTGGCGTTGCCGTCGCCGCCATCGGACACCAGTAACAGCAGCGATTGCGCACCGCTGAGGTCCACATCGAAATAATGGGGCGGATCATTGCCGCGTAGCACCGGCGATTCCGCTTTCCGCGCGCCGTCTACCCACACGCTGAAGGCTGCGGAACCACGGCCCTTGGTGGCATCGTCCACACCGGCGAAGGCGCGGAAACGCAGCGCGGCCCCCTTGAGGTCGATGCTGAACTCGCTGGCGGCCGCCGTGCCGATGCCGTGTTCAAAAACTTCCCCGTTGAGCGTGAGCGGAAATCCGGATACGGACCTGCCGACGCGGGCCTTCTTAATGTCCTGGCGAACCGCTTCCAGGTCCAGTGTGTCCAGCCATATTCCATTCGCAGGCGGTACGGTTCCCGCCAGCGGTTCCTGGGCGGCTATTATGCCCGCCGATGCAATTATCACACACGTGACGGTAAGCAAGAATGTCCTGTTCATAGTGAGTACTCCTTATGTTCACAATCCCACTTCTATTACGTCCCGAATTCTATCACAAGAACGGCGGAACCTGGAGATCCCGTTATTATCACGCTTGTCCGGTTTGTAAACCAATGAGACGACTTTTGAATGCGCAAACCGTGCTTGCGGCCTTTCTTTCCGGTGCGGGATAACTATGATACTTGGATTCAATCGTCCCTACGGGACTTCATGAGGGGGGTATACCGTGTGCCCCCGCCAGTGAACTGGCGGGCTACCATCAATCGTCCCTACGGGACTTCCCCGCCCATATATCCAAGATACATATAATCCTCCTGTCACCTCATCCCTGACCTCTTTATTCTCCCTATGGCAGGCTAACATCAATCGTCCCTACGGGACTTCCATCCATGTATCCGGGCACCTGGCTCCCCTATACGCTATACCCTATACCCTAAACCCTTGCTAAAACATGTAAGGAACGTAATCGCATACTTGTAGACTGCCGAGGGTACTCGTCTATCAACAAAATAGAAGCGTCCAAAATCTCCCGTTCCCATTATCCTTAAGGTCGACTCATTCAATGAGGTATTTTTGAAGTTGTGCGGCCAGTTCGGTGTAGCCCTTTTCCTTGAGCAGCGCCACCTGGCCCTGGTCCTTCTGCTCGCGCGTCACTTTCGTACTGATGGCCGTGTTGCTTTCCGGTTCCGACAGGAGCATGGTCCAATTCCCTGTGCGGGCGTCCAAGACCAGCATCTTCAACCGGATGCGCATGTTCTGTGTTTCGTCAGGGATGAATTTCCCGACAATGGGCGTCCAGGAAGCCGATTTGGTAGCAAGATTCTTCTGTTGCGTTTCCAGGACACCCCAATAACAGATGATATAGGGATAACCTCCTTTCAAGGCAACCTGGCGCAAAGACATGGAGAGTTCCGATCTTTGTGGCGCTGTTCCTGCAAAAGGCGCCACCTTCAGGAACTTGCTGAGTTCGCGCTGCATGGGCTCGTCCGGGAAAAATGCCCCGGACTGAATCAGCAGCACCGGCGTGTCTCTTTTTATGGCCAGGACATAGGGGGTTGCCGCCGTGGTGGCAAGGTCCGCCTCCGTTACCTTTCCCTCCGGGGCCAAGCCAATAATATCAAACTCGGAAAGTTCTGCGCTGAAGCCGGAATTACCCCATCGACCCGCCTCGTAACCAGAATCGGAAATCGGTCGAGTCGTTTTGCATCCCACCACAACCAAGACTATAAACAGAGAGCAAAGAGAACTTCTTTGTAACATGGCATTTTTTCTTTCTTGTTTATCGCTATTGTTTTTTGTACTGGTAAATTATTGTATATCTATCTCCCACAAAACACAAGATTGGGTAGACAACAGCGAAGGGCGGGTTCCGCTTGTATTAGCGTTTATCCTGAATATCCTCGTTAGCGTTGAGTTCCATAGTGAAGTTTTGAGCGGGTAATGCACGACAGCGATTCAAGCGGCCTTATCATTTATCGTAGCAATATCATTCCGGTTTTTCGCGGCAAAGGGAAAACCGGTGTCGAAAGGCACGACCAGGCCGCGAAAAGACCGGAATCCATCTCCCGAAACCGTTAGCAGAAACAAATCGCCAGCTGACCCCTTTAGTATGTGCTGAAGGATTCAATCGTCCCTACGGGACTTCATAGAGAGGGGCCCGTGTGTTCCCGCCAGTAAACTGGCGGGCTACCGTCAATCGTCCCTACGGGACTTCCGTCTCTGTATTCAGGTACAAGGATTTTCCATTCCTCCATTCCCCCATTCCCCACTCCGTATTCCAAATTCCCCCCATTCCACATTCCACATCCCACATCCCCCATCCCCCCATTCCTCCATTCCCCATTCCCCACTCCGCATTCCACATTACGAATTCCGCATTCCGAATTCCTCCATTCCCCACTCCGCATTCCGCATTCCGCATTCCTCATTCCTCATTCCTCATTCCTCATTCCTCATTCCTCATTCCGCATTCCGAATTCCGAATTCCGAATTCCGAATTCCCCTATTCCCTCACCACATGTTTGCCTCCGTCCCAGGAAAAAAGGCATACTTTATGACATCTCTCGGGCCTGTATCGGGCACGCTAACCAGAAGGAATTCTACTCCCATGCGTTTATCCAAATTGGTCGGTCATCGGTATAAAGAACGCCCCGGCGAGGCGGTATTGGACAGTCATGCCTTCCTGCTTCGGGGCGCATACGCGCGGCAGGTGGCGAACGGCATCTATTCGCTGCTGCCGCCGGGACTGCGCGTGGCGCGCAAGATCGAGCAGATCATCCGGGAGGAAATGAATCGCATCGACGGGCAGGAGGTACTGATGCCCGTGGTGATGCCACGCGAGTTGTGGGAGGAGTCCGGGCGCTACAACGCGGTGGGTTCGGAACTCTTGCGTTTCCACGACCGTACGGGCCATGACATGGTGCTGGGCATGACTCACGAGGAGGCCGTGGTGCATCTCTGCCGCCATGAGATCAACAGCTACGCCCAGCTGCCCTTCATGGTCTACCAGATCCAGACGAAGTTCCGCGACGAACCGCGTTCTCGGGGCGGCCTGATCCGGGTGCGTGAGTTCACCATGAAGGACGCCTATTCCTTTCACGCGTCCCAGGAGGATCTCGAGCGGTATTACCTGGAATGCTACCGGGCGTATCAGCGCATCTTCGCGCGGGCAGGCCTGCCGGAAGTCGTGGCGGTATTGTCCGACACGGGCATGATGGGTGGCAAGGTCGCCCACGAGTTTATCCTGCTTACGGAGGCCGGCGAGGACACCATTGTAACCTGTGAGTCGTGCGGCTACCTGGCCAACCAGGAGGTGGCCACGGGGCGCGTGCAGGGATACCCAGCGGAACCGCTGCCCTTGGAGAAGGTTCACACGCCCGACAAGAAAACGATTGAAGAAGTCGCCGCGTTCCTCGGCGTCGAGCCGCGGCAGACGGCCAAGGTGGTGTTCTACGACACGGACGAGGCGGGAAAACTCGTGGTGCTGCTGATCCGGGGCGACATCGAGGTCAACGAGATGAAACTGGCAAAGATCATCCGGGCTGTGCCCGTGCCGGCGGACGAAGCAAAGATCGCCGCGGCCGGGTCCGTTGCGGGTTTCGCGTCGCCCATGGGCCTGGACCCCAAGCGCTGCCGCATCGTGGTGGACCAAACCATCGCCGGATCCGGCAACCTTGTCTGCGGCGCCAATGAGCCCGACTATCACTACAAGAACTTCAACCTGGCACGGGATCTGCCGGGTATGGACATGGTGGATGTCGCCCAGGCGCGCGAAGGCGACGGGTGTCCGCAATGTTCCGGCGCACTCACCCTCAAGCGTGGTGTCGAAGTGGGTAACATTTTCCAGCTCGGCACCAAATACACGGAAGCCATGGGTATGACCTTTGACGATGAGGCCGGGAACGTGCGGACGCCGATCATGGGCTGCTACGGCATCGGCGTGGGCAGGCTGGTCAGTTCCATCATGGAAGTGCGGCGAGATGAATACGGCCCGAAATGGCCCCTGTCCGTGGCCCCATGGCAGGTGCACCTCAACGCGCTGCGGCTCAACGTGGAAGAGGTCAAAAGCACCGCCGAAAGTCTCTATGACGGACTTCAGAACGCGGGCATCGAAGTGCTTTATGACGACCGGGACGAGCGCCCGGGCGTCCAATTCGCCGACGCCGACCTACTCGGCATGCCCATCCGTCTTGTTGTGAGTGAACGTAACCTCAAGAATGGCCAGATCGAATTCAAACGGCGCGACACCGGCGAGACGGGCATGATCCCGGTGGAGGACGCGGTACAAACGGTTCGCGGCTGGATCGACGCGGCCCTTGACGCCATCAACCAGGAGGCTGAAGGCATCAAAACGCCCTAGTGGTTCTGATCAGACGGATCGGTCGGATCGGACGGATCCGTTGAGTTGGCTTTACCGAACTCATCCGGCGATGGCACGTTATACCGTTTACGGGATTTACAACTATCTTGGAGATGCCAATGATGAAACGAAACGCTTTCTTGCTTTGGTGCGGTGTTGCGGGACTCGTGATGGCCACTTCTGTGGTGGCCGATGATATACCCCAGTTTCAAAGTCTTTTCAACGGAAAGGATCTGACCGGCTGGGTGAACGTCAACACGGCCGAAGATACCTGGTCGGCACGCGATGGCCTGCTGGTGTGTAAAGGCCATCCCATCGGCGTTATGCGCAGCGAAAAACAGTATGAAAATTTCATCCTGCATATTGAGTGGCGCCACATGGAGGCGGGAGGCAATTCGGGCGTTTTTGTCTGGAGCGAAGGCACCGTGCCCGAAGGCAGGGAATTGCCCATGGGGATGGAAGTGCAAATGCTGGAACTCGACTGGGTGAACCAGCACAAGGACAGGAAGGGTGAACTGCCACCCATCGCCTATGTCCACGGGGAATTGTTCGGCGCGAACGGCGTCAAGGCCGTTCCCGACAATCCCCGGGGCGAGCGCAGCAAATCCCTGGAAAACCGGTGTCTGGGCAAGGGCGAATGGAATGTATACGATGTCGTCTGTGTGGACGGCGTGGTGAAACTGGCCGTCAACGGCAAATTCGTAAACGGCATCAGCAAATCGTCCCGCAAGAAAGGGTACCTCTGCCTCGAATCCGAAGGGGCCGAAATCCATTTCCGCAACATACGGATTCTAGAACTGCCGCCCGGTATTATCACCACCGAAGAGATCGCGCCTGTGGTTGAATAGGAATTGTAGTCAGTTTCATTATTTATTTCCGATCACGAGCATCTCAAAATCTTCCGGCGTTAAAGCATCATTCCTGGAATATGCACCCAGTTTTGCGCCAAAGATTTCAATACGGCCGTAACCGAGCGTTTTTAGCAACCAGGTGATTTCGCTCGGCACGTAATAGCGCTCATTGCACGAAAGGGTCTTTTTGTTGCCCGAATCGTCCTCGAATTCCGTAATGTTGAAATCACGGAAGGTCATCAGGTCGAAGGCATTATTCTTATAGGCGGCATTGCCCTCCTGGCGCGCTTCGGCACAGAAGGCCTCCACGTTATGAAACAGGGGAAACAGGCCGTTGAGCGTGGTGAAGATTAATTTGCCTCCGTCTTTCAGGGACCGGGTCACGTTTTTCAGTATCTCGAAATTCATTTCGTCCGTTTCCATTAACGGGAATCCCCCTTCGCAGAGCATGATGGCGGCATCAAATTCCGCGTTGAACGGAAGGTTCCGTGCGTCGTGCTGTCGGAAATCAATATGCAGGTCATGCTCGGCCGCTTTTTCCCGCGCCCGGGCCAGCTGGGATTCCGAAAGATCAATCCCCGTAACGCAGTATCCCCGTTTGGTCAGTTCAATCGCGTGCCGCCCGGTCCCGCAGCCTACATCGAGTATGTTCAGTGATTTGTCAAACTGAAATTCCTTTTCGAGGAAGTCGCATTCTCCGATCGTTCCCTGCGTAAAGCATTCCTTGTCGTAGGTGCGCCCATAGTTCTGAAAGAGACTTTCATACCATTGTTTTTCGTTCATGTTGTTTCTCCAAAGCGAAATAACCGCAGAGGACACAAAGAGCATAAAGGCGACGTTGAATGCATAAATTGACAGGCTAAGTACTTCAGACAAACTTCTATATCTCGAACTTGTACGAACCGAAGTTAATGAGCAGGCCATGTTCAACAGGCGAAGACTTCAGGTATACGAGAATTTGTGCCTCTGCTCGGGCGCCAACGCCTTGGCAGTTTTAACTCAATGATGAGTCGGCCCTCTAAAAAAAGATCCGCGAAAGAGTCGCCTATAAGCGTTCCATCTTCATCAAAAACCTTAATGGGGAATTGCTGTTCAATGCCAAGGCCTGCCTTGCGCAATCGGTGAGCCAGTGCATTCTCATAGACCTTTTCCAAATGTCCATGGCCATGATACAGATGAATGTTGTAGGAAATCTCTCACACCTTGCCACACAAAGCCTTAATGTCCATATTTTTTCTTCTCTTTGTGTTCCTTGCGTTCTTTGCGGTTTGGTCTTCCTACTCCAACCCACGCACCAGCGTCAGCAGAAAGTCCCGGTTATCGGCGGTTACATACCGCATCTGGCCGCCCATACGGTTGAAGGATTTGTTGTAGCGCAGGTAGTAGTCGGGATTGTCCATGGGCGGTTCGCCCTGGGACCAGTCCCAATGGCTCTCCTGCAAATCAACAATAACCATAAAATGATTATCCATGTGGCGACCCTGCTGGATATGGATGTTCTGGGACATGGACAGGCTCTTTTCGAAGATCATGGGGGACATGACGGCGGAGCCGATGCTGATGTAGACGCCGCCATCGAGATTCATGACCTGGTTTGCGTAGATGAGGAAGTCGCGCTGGGCGGCGCGGCCGATGGCAGCGCAGTGGTTCATGGGGTGGGTGTAAATAATGTCGTGGCCGATCATGGGATGGCTCGTGAAAGAGACGCCAAGCCGGTAGGCCGCCGCTTGGAGGCCATATTTTTTGAAAGGATGCGGTACGGCCATCCATCCCGTGGGCAGGTTAAAGGTCTTGATCCGGTCGAGCAGGTCAGCTGCCGCCGCCGCCTGTTGCGGGTCCGAAGCGGCCTTATCTTTGATTTCATCAAGCAGTTGTGCTTCGGGGGGAATGTTGAGCCCTTCCTCTTCGACGAAAGCGCCGACAGACTCGCCGTAACCCATGCCGCGCCACGCGCCGACCACGATGGCCAGATTCAGGTAAAACCCGGTTTCACGCCAGGTGCCGAATTCGCCTCGTGCCACATTGACGCGGACATCTTCGCTACTGTGGCCCTGGAAAGCGAACTCCCAGTCATGGATGATGCCGGCGCCATTGGTAGCGAGGTGGGTGATCCAACCGTCCTGGATCAACTTGATAAACACCGGGGCGAGACCGTTTTTGATGGCGTGGGCGCCGAAGGTCAGCATGCGCGATTTGTTGGCCCCTTTTGCCATCGCGAGGCGTTCCACCAGTTCGTCCATGACCTTTTGCCCGGACTCGGATAGCGGATGGGCAATGGCAGCATCCACGGGCACATGATCGCGCTCGATAAAGACCTTGTCCTTGCGCTCTGACAAGGGTTTGATGACGAGTTGATGACGGTCAAACTGGGAATAAGGCATGACAGGCACTCCGGGTTAGGTACTTCTCAACAAATTGATACTCAGGAAAGCAAGGACAGACCCGGCTTGTCCGCCATGGTGGACTCACTGCAGTCGCCGGAGTCAGTCCCTGCTTTCCGAACTTATTTTCAAAGCGAATTTCCAGTGTTATTCCATGTATTCCGTAGTCACGAATTCTTATTCAGACATGGGAACAACAAACTGGTAGTTTCCTGACGCCACATCACAGCGGAACAGGCCGTTCTCACAGGCGGCATTGGAAATGCCGGGCTGTTCCACGACCGGGCCGCCGCCTTCCTGCACCGCGTCGAGCGCCGCGGCGGGCAGGATGACCCTAGCCGTGCTGTTGGGCGGCACTTCAAGGTCATAGGTAATTGTATTTCCCTCGCGTTTCCAGGCGCTGGAGATCCAACCGTATTCAGAAAGGTGTTTTGCGGTCACATGTTTCAGGCCACTTTCCACGCCCGGCGCGGCGATGAAATGCTTCAAACCGGGGTGGGCATCATCGGCCTGAATACCGCCCAAGCCACGGATGAACCACATTCCGATAGAGATCATGGTGTTATGGATCTGTGAGTTGTCGCCGTCCCACTCTTCCAGAATGGTGGTGGCGCCGTTCTTCAGCATGTTGCCGTAACTGGGAAAGGTCTCCTGGGTATGCATCAGGGTCAGGAGGTCGTTGCGCCGCTCGTCGATAAGTAGCCGCGCCATATAATAATTGCCGTGCATGCCGGTGTTCAGGTGGCCCTTGCGGGTTTCCACGATATCCTTTTCGAGGGCGGCCAGCACCTGCGCACGGTGCGTGTCGGGCGTAACATTGAAAAGTAGCGGCATGGCAAGATAGGTCTGCTCGCCATTGGCATAGGTTGCGCCGTCCGGGTTCAGGAATTTTTCATGGAGCCGGGCGGCAAGCGCTTCGGCCTGAGCGGCGTAACGCGCGGCATCGTCGGCCTTGCCAAGCACCGCGCCGATTTTGGACGCCAGTTGCAGGCAGTGAACCAGGTAACAGTTGTTGAAGAACAGGGTCGAATGGTCATCCACGCGGTCCTTGCCTTGTTTGCGTCCCGGCGGCACCCAGTCGCCCAGGAAACTCCATTCCATGTTGCAGCCGATGCCGGAATAGGGCTGCAGGATGCCGTCACCCATCTTGGTTTCAATAAAGGCAAGCCAGTTCTGCATCACGGGCCATCCCTGCTCCAGCACCGCCTTGTCACCGTAATAGGTATAGACCATCCAGGGCATGGTAATGGCAAAACCGCTCCAGACCGGTCCGCCTCCCGCCTGCTGTGAATTGGGCGCGGTGTGGGGCAGGTCTCCGTCTTCGGCCTGGGACAGACGCCAGTCGGCGGCCCACTTGGCATAGAAGGGGCCGCTGCGGAAATTGAGCATGGCCGCTTCCATGGAGGTGCCCGAATCACCGCCGTAGCCGAGGCGTTCCCGGTGCGGGCAGTCCACGGTGTAGCCGCCCAGGCTCAGGCAGCGGTGCGTCCAGACAACCATGTTGTAAATATCGTTCAGTAGCGAATGGTCACAGGAAAATTCCGCCGCGCGGTTATAATCGGTACTGACGAGATTGCCCTTGATTTCATCCAGTTTGGGCGCACGCGGCATGCCGTTGACGATAGCATAGCGGAAAGCGTGGTAGTTGAAACGATTGCGGAAAGACTCGCCGCCGCCACCCCGGGCCACGTAGGTGTCGCGCTGGTTATAGGTCTGGAATTTACCGTCCGGGAAACGCTTGTCGGCATAGGCCAGGTCCACGCGCGCGCCCGCTTCAAGCTCGTCCGGCATGCGCAGTTCAAACCAGCCCGTGTAATTCCGTCCCATGTCCACCAGGAATCCGTCCTCGAGGGGAGACACGGACACGGGCAAGACTTCATCAAGCAGGCAATTGCCCTCCATCATCTGCGCTTCAATCAGCGGCGTGGGCGGGTGATGTATCGTGGCGGGTTGCCACGCACTGTCATCAAAGCCCGCAGTGCTCCAGTCCCGGACTTCTTTGGCCGCTTCCACAAGTTCCCCGCCGTAGTCGCCGCTCGATCCTTTGCCCAGAGGGGTGATATGGCTGGGATGGGCCTTCCAGGTGGCGTCTGTAGGTATCATCAAGGTGGCGCCGTCTGCATAGGTAATCTTCACCTGCGCCTTCACGACCGGGCCTTGTTTGCTGGCCGGTTCCAAGATTGCAGTGGACCAGCCCCGGCCGAGCCACAGGCCGATACAATTTTCACCCGCCTTGAGGTACTCGCTCAGATCCAGGGTAGTATACAGCCCCCGCTTCGCGTAGTCGGAAACAGCGGGAACCAGCACCTCGTCGCCGGCCTTTCTGCCGTTTACATAGAGTTCATAATAGCCCAGCACGCAGATATGCGCCTCGGCCCGTGCAGGTTGCTCAGACAGCGTGACCATCTTATGCAACAGGGGCAGTGGGCCTTCGTTGTTTTCCATCCAGTCGCAGCCGATCCATTCGCCTTTCCAATCCGCCATGGTTATCGGACCAACGGTAAAATAGGCCTGCTCGCTCCAGGCGGATTCCTTGCCGTCCTGGTCCCATGTGCGCACTTTCCAGTAGCACCGGGCACCCGAAACAAGCGGTTCTCCTCCATAGGGCACGAAAGAGGACTGGTCCGACACCACCTTTCCGGAATCCCAGAGCACCTTTTCTTCCCCGGGCGCCACCTTCGGATCATCCGCAGTGACAATCACCTGGTAAGCGGACTGGGCCAGTCCGCGCGGACCGGGTGTGAGCATCCAAGACAGGCGCGGCTGCGGCCGGTCGATCCCCAATGGATTATACAGATTCTCACAGCGCAGATGGGTCACGCCGGGCTGCGCGACGGCGCCCTGTACGACGATCATTACCGCTGCAATAGCCATAGTAACGACTCCCTGTATTCTGGACATGCCCTGAGACTCCTTTAGGTTGCGGTTGCCGGTGAAACACCTTGGATTACGATTATTGTATGCCTGGGTGGTGGTATTATCAAGGGGAAAAAATAGAACGCCGTTGCGCCGACTGTGAAAAAACAGGCAAAACCACCCCTTCCGAAACACGATAGCGATACCGATAGCGAACAGGACGAGTGGCACAGGACAGGAATATCCATTACCCGTATTCCAGCAAACGGTTACTTTGATTCGGAGGGATCCTGCGCTTCTTGGATATCATCTCCAGCAGCACTGCCAGAAGTCAGTTCCTCCGGAGGTCTTAACAATGGATCCGTCCGCAGTACCCTAATGGCAGTAAACCATACCCACACGCCAAAGGTAATGGCGAAGCAGAGGCCGAAATGCATGCCCACGGCGCTCAAGTGGCCTCTCCAGCCTGGCGCCAGCCGAACCACGGTCCACCAGGACTGATATGCCCGGAAGGTGTTTGTCGCCTGCTGCATCAGGTTGCCGTCGGCGTCCCGCATTTCCACGGTCTGCGACAACAGGGGCACCCAGCAGGTGATAAGCAGAATCACCAGCAGGTTCAGGATAAACTGCCAGGAGAGGAGCACCCTGGCAGCGGTCTTCAGTAGTGTTTTCATAGGCGCCGCCCCGTTTTCAATACACCTTGGTGCACCAATGGCGATATTCGGGCACCTTGCCCTGGACCACGTTGAAATACAATTCCTGCAGTTGCAGGGTAATGGGTCCGGGCTTGCCAGCGCCAATGACCCGCCGGTCCACGGACCGGACCGGGGCGACCTGCGCGCCGGTACCGCTAAAGAACAACTCATCGCACACATAAAGTTCCGTGCGGGCGATGTCCCTCTCCACCACTTCGAGGTGCAGCACGTCACGGGCCAGTTCCAAAACAGTATTCCGGGTAATGCCAACCAGGATGTCGGCATTGACGGGCGTAGTGATCAGTTTGCCCTGGTGGACCATGAACAGGTTCATGGCGCTGCCCTCGGCAACGGTGCCGTTCTCGCGCAGGAAGATGGCCTCGTGGAACCCGGACATTTTGGCCTCGGATGCGGCCAGGGACGAGTTGACATAACTGCCGGTAGACTTCAGCCGGGTCGGGATGGCGTTGTCGGAAAGGCGCCGCCACGAAGAAACGGCCACGTCGAGGCCGGCTGTAATGTCGCAATAATCGCCCAGTTTGATTACATAGCAACACAGGCTGGAGGCGACATCCTTCACGGTCGGCCCGAGGGAAAGCTCACTTTTATAGATGATCGGCCGGACGTATACGCCCTCCTTGAAACCGCTCTTGCGTATCAGCTCAACGCAGATATTTTCAACCGCCGCCGCGTCTTCGGGGATATCCATACACAACACCTTGGCATTGCGCATCATCCGGTCCACGTGTTCCGGCAGCCGGAAGACCAGGACATTGTCTTCCTCCTTAGTGTAGTAGCCGCGAATGCCTTCAAAAAGGCCTGTGCCGTAGTTGAAGGCATGGGTCATGACGCTGACCTTCGCCTGTTCGACAGGCACGTAATTTCCTTCAAAATAAGCGATGGGGGCCGGATGCATGGTAGCCATAGATATATCTCCATTCAATTACCGGGGATGCGGAGTTATTTAAAGAAGACCTTGCGGATACGCAGAGCCATTACTAGTTAGTATCGCCCTTTTTACCGCCCCAATGCAAACCAGCACATTCCGACACATTTCAGAAAACAATCAATCCGAGGCTTTCCCCCGGAAAATTATGCATCCTCCCCTGACAAGCGGTACAATATTCTCCCTGTCATAAAAATGGCAGGTAAAATGCGTTAAGAAGGGTGTATTGTATAACGTAGGATGAAATTTTTTTATTGCAGTGGAGAGCGCCCATGAAGTCTAACAGCGGTTTCACATTGATAGAACTGATCCTGGTAACCGTGATTATCGGCATTCTGGCCGGCATGATTACCGCGAATTACAGCGGACGTGTCCGGGAGACGCAAATCCGTGCGGCCAAAGGGGATATTGCCACCTTGAGCACACAGGTTGACCTGTATGCCCTTGACAACAATGACAGTTATCCCAAAGCATTGGATGATCTTATGACTGGAAAACGGCGTTACATACGCGAGTTACGCCCGGACCCCTGGGGCAACCAGTACCTGTACAAGCCTCCCACGGATGTCCTGCTGGCCGATTATCAGATTTACTCGGCGGGACCGGACGGCATTCCGGACAATGAAGACGATGTGACCTCTTCATCCCCCATGCCTTAATGCGGATTTTGTCGGACTCCTGTCCCGAACGCCGGAAGGCTCTATCGTGAAAGATGTTCCGCGCCACAGTTCAGGCGGCCGCTCCGCTTTTACACTCCTGGAGCTGCTGGTCGTCATCATCATCATCGCCGCCCTCTCCATGTCCATTGTGCCCGTCTATATTTTCTCCATGAATGGCATCGAAATGCGCAACGCCCGCAATGATCTGCTCGCCGCCATCCGGTACGCCCAGGAAATGGCGGTCCGGGAATCGCGGGAATACCGTATTATCTTTGATCTGGACGAAAACCGGTACTACCTGGAGCGTCTGGCCGGCCTGGACAAGGAAGAAAAGGTGTTTGAGCCCGCGGAATCCCTTCTGGGCGAAGAGCAGCGCCTTCCGGAATTCTTGACCCTCACCAAGATGAAAGGAAGGCAAAACAAGCAGACCCGTAACTACTATATCCGCTGCCTACCCAACGGTACGAGCGACAAAGCGACCATTGAACTGCGTGACACGCGCGCGCGCAACATTCGTTACATACTCGAGATATCCGGTCCGCTGGGGCAGGTATCCATGGAGGAGCGCCGTTAATGCGGACAGGACGGTCGGGTTATATTTTCGTGGAGACCGTGGTCGCCATGGCTGTGCTTAGCGCAAGTGCAATCGTCATCCAGAGCGCGCTTCGCCAGGGAATGCTTACCCACCGCCAGGCCCAGGACTATACCATCGCCCGTTTCCTGGTTCAGCAGGTGGCCGGAGAACAGGCCCTTTTATTCCAGCAACCAGAAGGCTCCGGCTCGGGACAGTTCGACCCGCCCTATGAGGACTATCGTTACGAGTGGGAACTGGAGAAAGTGGACATTCCCCTCCCCGAAGGCGTCGAGTCCCTGCCCCCCCCGTTGCGCCAGGAATTCGAGGATCGCTTTGTCGATTATATGGGCAAGCTGACCGTGCGCATCACCTGGCAGCGGGGAGGCATGGAGATGGAAGCCCTGGGTGAAACCCTGCTGCGCCCCGACTTGCTCTGGCTGCCCAAGGAGGAGCGATGAAGGTATACCTGCGGCACAGGCACCATCATGCGGCACCCCCCGCTTTCCGCGCTGGATTCACCCTGATCGAGCTACTCGTGGCAACCACCCTGCTTAGTATTGTCATGTCCGCCGTCTATACGCTGACCCACGCTTCCCTGCGCAGTTGGAGTTACGCGGAAAGCGGATTTGACCCCTACCGGGAAGCGCGCAGCGCGTTTACCCTGTTTTCCCACGAATACAACAATATGGCGGGACGTGCCGGCCACCTTTTTGAAGGAGACGACCGCCAGATCACCATGTTTGTGATTGCCCAGCCCATGGATCTTGACGAGGGCGAAGGTCGTCGGCTGATGCGCGTCATCTACAGGTACAACCGCAACAAGCGCACCCTGGAACGGGAAGAAGCCCTGGTGGAGACCGCCTTGCCCAAGCAACCGCCGGACCCGAAAGAATTCGACCGTTCCCGGGTCAAGGTGGCGCGGGAATACAAAACCACCGTGGCGGAAAACGTCACCGACTTAAAAATCACTTATATCTGGGTGCCCGCCCCCGATGACATCAGCGATCCGAATGATGAGGAGCCTCCCGTTCCGGTGCCCGCCGTTTACATGGAGAGACACGACCCGCTTTGGGGGCTTCCGCAAGGCGTCCAGCTTGCCATTACGCTCAGAGATCCTGATGATGACGAAAAAGAATATACCCTGGAGGCCACGTTTCCCTCGCGCGCCAACGCATTCCGCATGCCCCGAGAATCCCTGGAGAAAATGATCTTTGACGAAGAATAACCGGAAAAAAGGATTTGTGCTGATCAGTGTCCTCTGGATCACCGCCATGCTGACAGTGATCACGCTCGGCTTTGGCCGACGGGCCGCCCTGGACCGCCGCGCGGCCGCCTATGCCCTTGACCAGGAAGAAGCGATGATGATGGCGCGGGGGGCGGTGGACCGCGGTATTGTGGAAATGTACAATCGCGGACTTATGTTTATGCTGCTGCCGCCGGAACTTCAAGGCGGCACCCACATGGCCGAGTCCTGGGCACATCCCAAAAACCTATTTGAAGAAGGGTATTTTGAAGAAAGTGAACAATACGAAAATGACGAAGTCATTTATGTTATCACGGACGAAGAGCGTTACATAAACATCAACACCTCCCCGCGGGAAATCCTGGAAGAAATAGAGTCCATGAGCCGTACGATCGTGCGCCGCATAATGACTCAAAGAGAAACAAATGACAAAGAAGGCTTAATGCGTTTCCAAGCCATCGAAGAAATTCGCTACCTGCGCGGTGTGGACGATGATGACTGGTTTGGTGAACGGGACAAAGCCGGGCTGAAAAATCTGCTGACCGTGTGGGGCGACGGGAAGATCAATATCAACACCGCCTCCGAAGACGTGCTGTCGTGCATTCCCAAGGTTAAAAAGCGTGATATCGCGGCCATCCTCGAATACCGCAACGGCCCGGACGGCGTTTCCTATACCTCGGACGATCTCGGCTTCATGAATATGGAGGATCTGGCGGAGAAAACAGGTGTAACCGTTGACCCCACAGGACCGTTAAATACATATTGCACTTGTACCTCGATATTTTTTAGGATTACAGGGGTAGCCACCCGGCGACAGGGCCGGATTCGCGCCGTATGTTCGGCCGTGGTCAGTCTGAGTGAGAGTGCGGCACCCATTCTCGATTGGCAGGAGAAAACGCTTGGCTCGTAAATCAGGTTACATAAGCATTTATCAATTGGATTCGAAGGCCATTTCCGTATTGCGCTGCAAACTTGCGGGGAGCAAACCGGTTGAAACCGCCTGGTTGCGCCGCGCAGGGGAATGGAACGATACGGAGGCCCTTTCCGGGGCGTTGCGCGACTTCGTTTCGGAACACGGACTCAAGGAAGACCAGTGCTACGTGATCCTTCCGCGCTATGACGTGACCATCCGTTTCATCACGCTGCCCTCGCATGATATGGCCGAAATCGCGGGCATGGTGCGTTTCAGTGCGGAAGAGTATGTGCCCTACGCCTTGGACGAGCTTATCATAGACCAGTGCGTTCTAAATCCCCTTGAAAGCGGGGAATCCCATGTGCTTGCCGCGCTCGCCCATCATGAGGTTGTCGAACGCACTATCGCGCTGCTCGCGAACGCAGGACTTTCCCCCGAAAAGGTGTTTCTCAGCACCGCGTGCATGACCGGGGTCGCAGGCGTATGCCCGAGTGAGGGACGCTTCGCACTGGTGAATCTCAGCCCCGGCGGGATTGAAATTACGGTGTTTGATCAGAAAATCCCGGTTTTCAGCCGCGGCATCGTTTCCGTTCAGGACTGGGAGGCGCTGGCCGAAAACCCGAACATCTCGGGCGGAACCAGCGTTCTGGATACGGACAGCACGGAAGAACTCGCCTCCGAACTTCGAGGCTCGCTGTCGGCCTTCCGCCGGGAATCGCCGGACGGCCTGGGTGCGGACGATATTTACATTTCCTGCGCCTACGCCAATGTCGAGAAACTATGCGCATCCCTCTCGGAACGAACGGGCAAGAACTGCCTGCCCGCCTCCTTCGCCCTGACGCTACTGGACGGGTCTGAGACATCGGCTCTGCCCGGGATACCGCTGGAATTTGTCGGCGCCCTGCGTGAAATCGCCGGGGCCGTTCCCGCCTCATTGAACCTGCTCCCCGTGAGCGAAACCAAGGCCCGGCGTGTCAAGGGCGCCCAGCGCCTTGCGGTGCGCACCGCCGTCTTCGCCCTGTTGATCCTTCTGGCACTTGCGGGCCTTTATTTTCAATCGCTGTATCAACGCCGCCAACTGATCCGGGAACTGGAGGAACGCATCAGCACAATTGAACCGAATGCCCGCGGCATTGCCGAGAAACGGGAGGCGCTTAACATTCTTCGCCGGCAGGTGGACCGGAAAGGCTCCATTATCGAGCAAATCGCCCGTATCGTGGAAGCGACCCCGGACGACCGGGTCAACTTCAACCGGCTCAGCCTGCACCGCAATGAAGGGATCACGCTTTGGGGCCGCGCCAAGTCCGTCACCGATGTGGCCCAGTTCACCCAGAACATACGCAGTTCCGCCGAAAGTTACCTGGAGTTTTTCGCGCGCGCGCGCAGTTTGTACGAACAGCAGACCCTGGAACAGGATACCCAGGTGTTTGCCTACCAAATCGAAGTTTCCGCACTGGAGGAGGAAGAAGAAAATGGCCTCTAGTCTCATCCGGAAACTTTTGGCGGCCTGGGAAAAAATCTCGCCCCGTGAAAAACGCCTTGCCAAGCTTACCTTTGCGGTCATTGTCATTATGTCGGCGTTCACCCTGTATCAGCGCGCCATGACACGCCTGGATGACCTTGACCTGACTATCGCGCGTCTTGAAGACGATCTGGTGTCCTACACCTACCAGATCGCCCACCGGGAACTGGTGGAATCACAATACGCAGAAATTGCGTCGCAGCATTCCAGTGAATGGAGCGAGGCCGAAATTCATGACCGCCTTCGCCAGGAGATCTACCGCCTGGCCAGCCGAACCCCGGCGCCGCTGGATGAAAACGGCATCCCCGTTCCAAGCCCGAACGATCAAGGCAATCTTGTGGAAGGCATCTCCCTCGGCAAAGGCAACATGGCGGAAGGTGGCCGCGGCTACCGTGAATACCGCATTAACGTGCGGATTCCCGCCTCTCCACTGGAAAACCTTATCCTGTACCTTGAGAACCTTCAGGACAGTCCCCAATCCCTGCGTATTGATGCGGCGGAGCTCAGCCGTTCGCCTGACAGCAACCTGGTAAGCGCCAGTGTGGACATCACCCGAATTGTCGCCGATGGATCTACAGAAAAACCGGCCGGAGAGTCGGCGGAATCCGCGGCAACAGGATTGGGTCGCATCCGTCTGCAAGCCGACAACTGGAAGGTGCAGGGAGCCCGGGCGACAAACGCGGCGGCGGAGAGCGCCTATGGCGCCATAGAGCTGCAAGCGGAAGAGGACACGGCTGAAGTTTCGCTCGCGACCGAATTGCCGGGCAGTACGGTGTATGAAATGATTGTTGATATGGCGGCCGCCCAAGGCGAAGTCAGCCTGGGCATAGGCATGGAATCGGAAACGGAACCTTTCCCGGGAACGGAGCAGGTTAAAAACGACGGCCGCCTGTATCGGTACCAGATACAATTCACGCTGCCCGGCACAGCGGACAAGCCGGAACGCATCAAATGTCCTCTTATCCGGATGCAGGGAAAAGGCACCGCGGCACACCTGGCCAACCTGCTGATTCGAAAAGTGGCGGAGGTTTGAATGGACCGTATCATTAACATATGCGCTTCCGGCATCCTGGTCTGCATCCTTGCGGCCATTGCCTTGAACCAGATAAACGACCCCTATGATTCCCGGCGCAAAGCCCTGGAACAACGCATCGCCGAATCGGGGCCCATCGAAGAAAGTGAAGACTCCTTTGAATGGCAGTTTGATGAGTGGAACAATTCCATTTTAGGGAAAACATCGGTGTGGCAGGAACTGATTCCGCCGCCGCCACCACCACCGCCGCCGCCGCCGCCGCCACCCAAACGTCCGGACGTCGCAGGGATGCTGGCCGATGTGAAAGCTACGCGCCAAAAGGTGGGCGACAAGATTAAATTTATTGTACCATCCAACCCGCGCGGCGAGTTTAAAAGCGTGGGCGAAAGCATTAACGGCGTTGAGATCAAGTCCGTAACACGCACGGAAGTCGTTTTTAACTACTATTGGGCGGAGAACAAAGAAAATATCAGCTATACCATGCCAAGGGAGTAATACCCGCCCATATCATGCGTCACTAGCGTCTTTTGTTGTATACTAGCATCCGTTGCGGCATATGGGCCGCCCTTCTTGGGAATCGGGGCGGGAATAACCCATCGTAAACATGTTTATTTTCAAGCCCTTAGTGAAAGGCGAAACATGAGTCTGTTTTTGAAGCGGCCGGTAAACGCCGTACTTATTACCATTATCGCATCGGTTGCGGCGTTGTCCGCCGTGGCCCAGGGCCAAACCCCCACCTCTCCGCAGCAAAGCCCCGCCTCTAGTGGCCGCCGCACGCGTCCCGCCCCTTCTTCCGGGATTCCGTGGGATAGTGAAGACAGCGCTGGTTCAAGCCGAATAGACCGTTCCCGCTCCTCGGACGAAAATCGTGAACAATCGGACACTTCCCAACGCATAGACCGGAGTTCGAGCTCCCGGTCCGACAGCGGGGCAAAGCCCAAAGAAAGCAGCCCGGCGGAAAAAGCGGCGGCGGATACCGGTCCCGGTAAAGAACCGCCCAAAGCACGGGACGGTGCTTCGGGGCCAAGAACCATCGGCGGCGGCCGTACAACCGGCGCACCCGGCGCCCCCACCGCGGCGGGAATACCGGGCGCCACAGGCACCCCGCCGCTTGGCAGGCCGGGCGCGGCCACCGGGTTAGGCGTTGCGGGCGCGGCAGGCGCGGGCGCGGCCGGCGCAGGATACAGCCAGGGCGGCCTGACCTCCGTTTCCATGACCGGCGAAGGCGCGTTTGAACCCGTACTGCAACGGGAACCTGAATATAAGGAGGTGCCTGAAGCGGGCGAGAAAATCACCCTCGAAGGCCCCATGCCCCTGGAAGAATTCCTCGCCGCCATCAACTTGGCCACCAATTGGAACGTCATGGTATCTCCCGAACTACAGGAAGTCGAACTGCGCTTCTGGATTTACGATGTCACCCCGAAACAGGCTCTTGAAGTCCTGAAATTCAACAAGGTCTATTATGAATTTGACGAGGAAACCAAGTTTCTGCGCGTAATGAACAAAGAAGAGTACCTCATGGAAGAATATGGCAAGGCCAAACCCCATGAGTTTAAAATCGTAAATGCCGATGTAACGTACATGGAATCGCTGATCAATTCTTTGCTTTCTTCGTCCGGCCGTGTCATCACAGACCAGCGCACCAACAATATTTATGTATGGGACACGGAAGACAACATCAAAGAAATGACCCGCCTGGTCGAGGAAATGGATGTTCCTCTTCAGAAGGAAGAATTCATGATCAGGCATGCTGAGGTGGCTGATATTGAAGCCATGCTGGCCACATTCATGTCCGCCAGCGGCAGCGTGCTCTCGGATGTCCGTACCGGGCAGATATTCGTATGGGATTCCCCCGCCATTTTGGACAAGATGCGTGAGGCTGTCGGACGTCTTGATCAGCCTGTGGAATCTCGCACCTTCTATATCACCCATGTCAGTGCTGAAGACGTTGTCGGCAGCATTGAAGCCATGTTGACCGAACGCGGCACGATTCAGGTCGATCCGCGATACAACACCGTGGTGGTTACGGACTTGCCCACGCGCATCGAAAACATAGCCAAAGTCGTGGAGACCCTCGACCAGCCGCTGGACACGCGCACCTGGGTGCTGAAATATGCCGACGTGGATTTCGTTGCCGATCAGATCGAAGCGTACATCCCCGGTGAGATGGGCCAGATCGTGGTGCAGGAAGAGGTACACCAGGTCACGGTGACCGGGTTACCGGCACGCCTGGATGAAATCGACGAACTCATCGCGGAATGGGATATCAAGCGCCGTCAGGTCTTGATCGAAGCCCACATCGTCGAGGTGAGCACCGATGTCGAACGGGCCTTCAATGTCAACTGGTCCGCTTTCTCCAACGTGGGCGGTTCTCCCTTTGCCATCCATGGCGGATCGGGCGCCGGGACCCCGGCCGAAGCCTCCGGCAGCGGCCAGGTGGCCAGCGCCGGCGGCCTGCCCTACGCCGTGCCGCGCTACGGGGCGTTGCAGCTGGATGAAACCGGCGCTATTACGCGTCCCCTGCTGAAGGACATCGACGGGCAGACCATCATTGACCGTTATGTGGGCAGGAATATCGCCGTCACGCTGGACTATTTGGACCGTCAGGAAAAGGCGACCGTGTTGTCCTCGCCGCGTGTGACCGTGCAGGACGGCGAAGAAGCCATTTTCGAAAACGCCACCAAGGTGCCTTATGTGTCCTCGACCGGCGGTTACGGCGGCTATTATGGCGGCTATTACGGCAACAATAATGACACCAACGCTTATAATCGTTACTCGGCCGGCACGAGCCGCGTCGAGTTCATCGACGTGGGCACCATTCTTTCCGTGCTGCCCCGGGTTACCGAGGACGACAACATCCTGCTGGACATCAGCGCGGAAGACAGCACCTATACGGACAAGAATGTTATCGTGGATGACCTTACCCGTTCTGTGCCCGAGAAAACCGTGCGGCAGGCGGACACCCAGGTGCGCGTAAACTCCGGGGACACCATTGTGCTCGGTGGACTGCGCCGCGACCGCGCCGGTCATTCCACCTCAAGAACGCCCATCCTGGGCGACATCCCGCTGATCGGCAAATTGTTCAACAATCCAAAGCGCACTTCCAAGAACGCCGCGCTGTTGATTTTCATCACCACCACCATCGTGGATGAGAACACCATGCCCGAAGCCGCGCAGGTCGCCCAGGCGGACCAGGAGATAGCCGATGCCCATCGCCGCATGAAAAAAGGACCTCTCGGCCGTCTGAAAAACACCATTAACGACAACAAAGATGAAATCGGGGTTTCCATCGGACAGAGCGGAAGCCTGCATTGTGCCGGTGAAATTGTAACCGTGGATGATTTGAGGGAACGCTTCTTTGATGCTGAAGACAAGAAGCGGGTTACCGTGGTCATCCGCAAACATCCAAGTGCCCCCATAGACACGGTCAACGCGGTCACCGAAGCCGCCATGGAAGCCGGATTGCGCATCGAATTTGACTCCGATATTCCACCCATCGTACCGGCCTTGGAATTGACCCCGTAAGACTCAAATGAACCTGACGGAAATCCTGCAAAACGCGCGGGACAAGGCACCGGAAAACGCGTGATCTTGAAAGTTCGCGGGAATATAGGAGTGCGTGTTTCTTTGCGCGCAATCTAAACCCAAAACGTTTCAGCGTTTCGGTTGGGGCAGGTTAATGGTACCAAGCGTCCGGATGAATGAACTGGAAATTCCGGTGTTAAAAATGTTATGTTAGGTGCAAGGTGATTATACGCCTTGTTTCCCCCTCACGACCGATCAGGTCTTGTTTTCAGTCCACACCCGAGAAAACGGGTGTTTTACCAAGTGGATTCGCCCCAAGGCATCCGCAAAAGGTGTTTACTAATCATGCTTGATGGATTGTTGTACCCCAAATCGTTGGCGGTAATCGGCGCTTCCCGCGTACCTGGAAAAGTAGGCTATTCGATACTTTCCAATATCATCTCCGCCGGTTACCAAGGCAAAATATTTCCCGTAAATCCGACGGCGGACGAGATGCTGGGTCTACCCTGCTATCACGATGTGCGCGAAACGAACCAGGAAGTGGATCATTGCATCATCGTGGTTCCGCCCAAGGCCGTCATGGCCGCCCTGGAAGGCGCGGCCGCGGTCAAGGCGAAAGCGTGCACCGTGATCACGGCGGGCTTCAAGGAAGTAGGCAAGGAAGGCGCGGCCAAAGAAAAGGAAATGCTGGAATACTGCCGCAAGCATCATATCCGTCTGCTGGGTCCAAACTGCCTGGGTCTGATCAACACCGAAAACCACATGAACGCCTCCTTTGCGGCGCAGATGCCCAAGCCGGGCGGTATTTCGGTGATTTCCCAGTCGGGCGCACTGTGTACGGCGATCCTGGACTGGGCGGAAGGCCGTGGCATCGGCCTTGCCAAATTGATCAGCATCGGCAACAAGGCGGATATTTCAGAGACAGACTTGCTGCAGACCCTTGCGGAGGATGCCCAGACCAAGGTGATCGCTGCGTACCTGGAAAGCATTAACGACGGCCCGGAGTTTATCCGGGTCGCTGAGGAAGTGTCCAAGTACAAGCCGGTGGTCATCCTGAAAGCGGGCACCACACAGGCGGGCGGCAAAGCCGCCTCTTCCCATACGGGCAGCCTGGCAGGCGCGGATATTGCCTACGGGGCAGCCTTCAAGCGGGCGGGCATTATCCGGGCGGAAGACTTTGAATCTCTTTTTGACTCCGCAACCGCCCTGGCCATGCAGCCGCTCCCCAAGGGGAATCATATCGCCGTGATTACGAACGCCGGCGGCCCCGGTATTATGGCGGCCGACGCGGTTGAAAACCTGGACATGAACCTCGATCCGATCACCTCCGAAATTGCCGAGGCGATCAAGGCGCAGTTGCCCGCCGCGGCGAGCGTCGCGAATCCCATTGACGTTCTGGGCGACGCGGACCCCGCCCGCTACTCCATGGCCCTCAAGGCGGTGATGGATGACCCGAAAGTACATGGCATCGTGGTGATTATGACTCCGCAGGCGATGTCAAATCCCAACGGCACCGCCGAGGCGATCATAGCCGAAGCCCAAGGCGGAATTAAGCCAGTATTGACCTGTTTCATGGGCGGTTCGCAGGTCATAAGCGCGCGCAAGGCCTTTGTGGAGGCCAATGTGCCCGAGTACCCGTCCCCGGAACGCGCCGTTAACGCGCTTAAGGACATGGTTGATTATGCCGCGTGGCTTAACAGGCCGCCGCGCATCGTCACCCGCTTCCCCGTAAACCGGCATCGAGTCGAACGCGTTCTTGCGCGGCAGGCGCGGTCCGGGAGGCCCGAAATGGGCGAAGTGGAGGCCAAGGAAATCCTGCTGGCCTACGATTTCAGAGTGCTGCCCGGCCAGCTGGCCCGCACTAGCGAGGAGGCCGTTTTCATAGCAGAACGGGTCGGCTATCCGGTCGCCATGAAAATCGTGTCCCCTGACATTCTTCACAAGTCGGATATGGGCGGAGTAAAGTTGAACCTTTCAAAGCCTTCCGAGGTACTTGACGCTTTTGACCTGATGATGCTGCGCATTGGCCGCGCTGCACAGGAAGCGCTTCTGCGAGGCGTTTATGTTGAGCAGATGAGCAAGCCCGGCCGCGAGGTCATCCTGGGCATGCACCGTGACCCGCAGTTCGGCCCCATGCTGATGTTCGGTCTTGGCGGTATCTTTGTTGAAGTTATGAAGGACGTCAGTTTTTACTTGGCGCCACTGACCCACGAAGAAGCCTTGCAGATGCTTTCAAGCACACGGTCCTACGCTCTGCTACGCGGTGCGCGGGGCCAGGCCGGGGTGGACTTGGACTCCATTGCCGGCGCCTTGCAGCGCATCAGCCAGCTGGTGACGGATTTCCCCCAGATTGAAGAAATGGATATTAACCCCTTTATCGTTGGCGAAGTCGGAACCGAGCCGGTTGTGGCCGACGCCCGCATGATTCTTTCCGGAGTAAAATAAGATGTCTGAAAAAAAACTTAGCTATAATCCCAATTGGCAGCAGGAATACTCGGAGATGGTGGTTACCGCGGCCCAGGCGGTTTCCCACATCATTCCGGGCGAACGTGTGTTTCTAGGTACGGGTTGCGCCACCCCCCTTGAACTGGTAAAAGCGCTTGTGGCACGGTCCAAAGAGCTTACCGATATCGAAATCGTCCAGTTGCTTACCCGGGGCGACGCCCCCTACGCCACGAAAGAACTCGCGAACTGTTTTCCGGTAAACAGTTTTTTTATTTCGCACAATGTGCGTCAGATCATCCAGGAAGGTTTCGGGGATTACACGCCTGTTTTCCTGTCTGATATCCCGCGCCTGTTCAAGTCAGGCCGGCTGCCCCTTGACGTGGCGATGATCCACATCACCCCCCCCGATGAGAACGGCATGTGCAGCCTGGGCGTGTCCGTGGACATCGTCAAAAGCGCGGCCGAAAACGCGCACATGGTGATCGCGCAAGTCAATCCGCAGATGCCGCGCACGCTCGGCAATTCCATGATCCATGTGTATGACATTGACTACCTGGTTCCCGTGGATGTTCCCATTCTGGAGAATGAAATCCCGGGGTCCCGTCCGGGCACGAAGGAAATCGGCGAGACGCTCGCCGGCCTTATTGAAGACGGCTCGACGGTCCAACTGGGCATCGGCCGCGTTCCCCAGGCGGTGGCGCCGTTTCTGAAGGACAAGAAGGATTTGGGCATCCACAGCGAAATGCTCACGGATTCCATTATCGATCTCATTGAAGCGGGTGTTATCACCGGCAAAAAGAAATCGCTGGACCGGGGAAAGATTGTGGCCAGTTTTGTCATGGGTTCCAAAAGGCTTTATGACTACGTGGACAATAACCCCGCGTTTTCATTCAATCCCACAGAATATGTCAACGACCCGTTTACGATATCGCGCCAAAACAAGATGGTGGCCATTAACGTGGCCATCGAAGTGGATTTGACCGGGCAGGTGTGCGCGGACTCCATCGGCAATCAGTTCTACTCCGGAATCGGTGGCCAGGTGGACTTTACCCGCGGCGCGGCCGGGTCAGAAGACGGGAAAGCGATTATCGCACTGTACAGCACCACCGCAGACGGCAAGTCCCGCATCGTCAGTTCGCTGACGACCGGCGCCGGCGTGGTCACTACGCGAGGCGACGTGCACTATATCGTTACCGAATACGGGGTTGCCTATCTTCACGGCAAGAGTATCCAGGAACGCGCCCTTGCCCTGATCAGCATCGCCCACCCGGACTACCGGGAAGAACTCCTCAAGAATGCCATCGCGCTGCGGTATGTCCGCGCGGAAATGTCCGAATACAGTGGAAAGATCGCGGTGGGCCCGAAGGAAATGCGCACGGTCATGCTCATGCACGACGGCACGCAATTGACAGTGAGGCCCATTCACCCGACGGACGAGCCCAACATGCGGGACCTGTTCCATTCCCTGTCGCAGCAATCCATCTACACCCGCTTCATGTCCCGTATGAAATGGGTGCCCCGCAAACAGGTGCAGCAGTTCGTGTATATCGATCACCGCACGGAAGTGTCCATCGTGGCGACCATACCGGAATCCAACGGCGACACGATCGTAGCCTTGGGCGGTTATTACCTGGATACGCGCACCAACCGCGCAGAAGTGGCCTTCGTTGTTTCGGACGCATACCAAAACCGCCGTATTGGCTCGTTTCTGTTCAAACACTTGTGCAAGATTGCCAAGAGCAACGGCATTGCCGGCTTCACGGCCGAGGTACTGGACGAGAACAAAGCCATGCAGACCCTGTTCAACCACTCCGGGTTGAGCATTACCAGCAATCTGCGCGAAGGCGTTTATCACTATGAAATGATGTTTTAAAGATCCGCTTCGCCGGAGGATGCCGTTATACACCCGCGGGGGCTCCTCGCGGGTTTTTTATTGTCCTGACAGTATCCAAAGTTTCTTTAGTCCTGTCCAGGCTGTTAAAATGAATATATGCCGGGTAACTCTTTGAAAGTCGTGCACGTTTACAAGGACTTCGACCCGCCGGTACACGGGGGTATGGAGCGTCATATCGCGCTGCTCTGCCGGTATCAGAAACAATGGTGCGAGGTGGAGGCCTTGGTATGCTCCCGGGGATGCATGACCCGACGCGTCGAACACGAGGGCATCCCCATAACCGCCGTAGGCGAATGGGGCCGGTTTCAGAGCGCACCCGTGGCTCCCCTGTTTCCGTTGCATATGCGGCGCCTTCACGCCGATGTGATGGTGGTTCACTGTCCGAATCCCACGGCCGAGCTGGGATGGCTGATATCCCGCCCGAAAAACGTCCTGGTGGTGCGCTATCAAAGCGATGTGGTCCGCCAGGCGGCGGCCATGCGTTTTTATGCCCCCTTCCTTATGCGATTTCTCGACAAAGCTGATATGATCCTGGCTACGTCACCCCAGTACCTGGCGTCATCGGCGATGTTGCGACGCTTTTCCGACAAGTGCCGGATTGTGCCGCTGGGCATTCCGGCGGAAGAGTATGCCGTGCCGGACGAGGCGCTGGTAACCGCGCTTCGCGAGCGTTATGGAAGTCCGTACGTGTTTTTTTGCGGTGTGCACCGTTATTATAAAGGCCTGCCCTGGCTGGTGCGCGCCGCTGCGAAGATACGTGCGCGGGTCGTAATCGCGGGCGACGGTCCGGAACGCGAATCGGTAATGGCCCTTGCTGGAGAACTCGGCGTCGACATCGCCTTTCCCGGGCGGTTGAGTCACGCGGAACTGGTTGCCCATCTCTACGGATGCGCCGTAACCGCGTTCCCCTCGTGTGAGCGGAGCGAAGCGTTCGGCCTGTCCGTTCTTGAAGCGCACGCGTGCGGCCGCCCCGTGGTGGCCACACGGCTGGGTACGGGTGTGGAGTATGTCAATGAAGACGGCAAAACGGGCCTGAACGTGCCGCCCAAGAACGCCGAAGCGCTCGCCGCCGCGATAAACGAGCTGCTTGAAAATGAGCCGGCGCGCAACGTGATGGGCGCCTATGCGCGTGAACGCGTAAAAACAACGTTCAACGCCGAAACGCTGGCGCGAACCGAATTTGAGTTATACGAACAGGTGCTGGCCGCCCGCCGTTCCTGAAGGCGTGCCTGCGAAACTGGAAGGACCTCACGGGTAACAGTAATGCTTCCGAGCCATTATCTGATTTTTATGTATCTGCTGGGCCTATCCTTTGTGATATCCCTGGCCCTGACGGCGGTAATGCGCCGACTGGCTTTCCGCTTGAACATACTGGATCATCCGGCTGGCCGGAAAAGCCACGCCCAACCCACGCCCCTGTTGGGGGGCGCGGCGATCTTTTTGACCTTTCATCTTGTCATCATCGCGCACCTGCTCTTTCTCGCGCTGGCCCGTCCCTATGGACCGGACTGGCTGGACGCGAACCTGTTCAGCGTCATGGGCGAAGATGGCGGTCTGAAGCTGTCGGGCATACTCATTGCCGGCACCCTGATCTTCCTGCTGGGCATCATTGATGACCTGCATGTGCTCTCTCCCTGGATGAAACTGGCGGGCCAGATCGGCGTCGCCCTGATTCTGGTGCTTTTCGGCATTCGCATCCAGGCCTTCATTTTTACGGACCCCGTGAGTTCGTCGCTGATCACTGTGTTCTGGATTGTGCTGATGATGAACAGCATGAATCTCCTGGACAACATGGACGGACTGTGCGGGGGGGTGTCCATTATCGCTGCGGCGACTTTTTTTCTCTGTGTGCAGCCCTACAGCATCTATATTGTGATACGCCTGCTGCTGGTTATCTTCGCCGGCGCCGTGGGCGGATTCCTTTTTTTCAACCTGCCGCCCGCCCGCATATTCATGGGAGATTCCGGCGCCATGTTCAGCGGCTATTTCCTCGCCACCATCGCAACCATCGGCACTTTCCATCTAGAGGGAACGGGCTCGCGCATTTCCGTCGTCGCGCCGCTCATGGCTCTGAGTGTTCCCCTCTTCGACACGCTGAGCGTCATGTATATCCGGTGGCGCAACGGGGATTCCATCATGCTGGGGGACAAGCGACACTTTTCTCACCGCCTCGTGGAGGTGGGCATGCGCCCATCAATGGCAGTGTACTTCATTTACATGGTGGCAGCGCTGGTAGGCCTCAACGGAGCGCTGTTGCCCAAACTCGATCTTGCGGGCACCGTCATCACTCTGGTACAGACGCTGGGCATTTTCCTGTTAATCGTACTGCTTATGAACGCCGGCAAACGGAACGGAGCCAGTTGACCTATGGCAAAAAAGAAGTCCAACACCCCGGGCCGCAACCGAAACGCGGACAAGGGCGGGACACTGGCAGCGGCGCCCGTTTGGGAGAATGAAAGCCCCGGTCGCTGGCCGGAGTCTCTCGCCCCCTGGCGTACCGCCCTGTTCATGGCAATCGCTTCCGGGGCGCTTGCCGCATTGGCCTACGGCGCGGCGGCGCTTGGCGGCTTCACCGCGCTGAAAATAACTTTGGCCGCATTGCTTGGCTCTGGCACACCCGAAAACGTATACACCTCCAATTATGACATTGCCACGGTCATCTGGGGTCTGGGTTCTATCGCCCTCGCGGGATACGTTCACCCCGCGCTGGGCATAAGCCTGCTGGTGCTCGGCCGATCCTGGCTGGACGGCTACACCTTTCCCCTGGACAACATTTACTTTACGTGGAGCATTTACCTGCTCTGCATGCTGTGGGCGATACGCCTGCTCCGGTCAAAACGACCTCTTCACTTTCCCCCGCCCGTCCTTATATTCGCGGCGGTGATCGTGTGGATTTTCGCCACCGCGCCATTCTCCATCCAGTACTACAATACCAGCCAGATGCTTTGGCTGTGGCTGGGATATGGACTCCTGTTTCTGCTGTGCCTGAACACATCCCGTGAATCTGGCGTATCGAACATCCTGCTGACCGTCTTTCTGGTCGCGTTAGGCATGCAGGCGGTCTTCAGCATCCTGCATTTCGAATTTCTACTCCCTTACCTGCGCAAGATAGTGCAAAATCCAGCCGTATTGCGGCGTTACTTCAATACGGACGTAATTTCGCCGGAAATGGCGCGCCGCTTCATGGTAAACCGCGCGTTCGGTACGATGCTTTTCCCCAACGCCTTGGCCGCCTATCTGCTGCTGGGCATTCCGTTTGTCCTGTTTATGACCGTGCCCTATGGGCGCGCCTTCCTGGGCATGCTCAGGCAACTGCCCGCCGCCAAGACTGAGCCAGAATCGCGCTTAGAGCGGGCTGTTATCCTGGGCATTGCCATTGCCTTTGGTTTCGGAGTATTTGTATTCATCCAGTTCGTTGCCTATTTTCCGATCGAGTACCGTGCCAACGCGACCGCTCTTCCCTTATACCTGCGGACGGTTCCCCTGTTCACCCTGTCATTGGCGGCGGGATGCGTCAGCGGCCTGGCTACCCTGTTCCTGCTGATGCGGCTGGGACTAAAGCGCTGGTGGGTGGGTTTGCGTTCCGTGGCAACTGTGATGCTCGCGGTTATTCTTCTCTACACCTTGTGGATCACCTATTCACGCGGCGCCTATCTTGCCCTGTTCGCTTCAGTGACCTGGGCCGGCATTGTCTATTATATCCCCCCGGCCCGTCTTCACCGGCTCAGCGCCCGATTTCGTAGGCGGGAAACGGCCGCCCTGCTGATCCTCCTGCCGACCCTTGCCTGCCTGTCCGTTATCCTTGTCCATGCGGTGACTTCCGGAAATTCGTGGGCCCAGGATCCGAGCGCGGCTGCGGCTCAAGCCCCGGGCCCCTCCCCCGGCGCGATGCCGGTATCCCGTGGCGTGAAAGTAAACGAGGAGGGCATCTCCCTGTCCATGAGCGATCTTGCCGACCCCGCCTCCTTCCGTTTGCGCCTCGGTTATTGGCGCGTGGCCCTGCGCATCGCGTTGCACCACTGGCTCACGGGCACAGGGATAGGCAACTTTTCAATCGCTTACCCCCGTTATCAACATGTGGGCGCGGGAGACGTACGGGAAGCCCATAATGGCTTCCTGCAGTTTTTTGCGGACACAGGGGTCGTTGGCGGGGCCCTATTGCTGGCCTTCTGGGCATGGTTTGCCCTTTGGGGCGCCCGACGGATTATCCTTGAAGAATACCCACATAAAAAGTTGTTCCTGCTCGGCATCTATGCCGGGTTGATTGCCTTCTGCATGCATGCTTTTGTGGACATCAATTTCAGCCATCCTTCCCTGATGATGCTTGCCATGGCCTGGGCAGGCTTGTTTTATGGACACGCCGCTGCCGCCCCGAATACGGACCCAAACCCGGAAGAACCCGTTCCCACCGGAAGGCGCCGCCTTGCCGCCCGCGCGACGGCCTGCCTGCTGCCGGTGATTATACTCGCCGCAATGGCGGGAAGCGCGCGGGTGTACTTCCAGCAGCTTTCCCTGAACCGAATGCGCTTCATCAATCTTTCCTGCGAAAGCGAGTTGAACCGTCGTATGGAAGCGGGCCTCTTTTTCTTTAAGGATCTTGCCCAATTTGCCTTCCGCCGGGACGCCGGTGAAAAAAATCTAACGCTGCCCCGTCTGCCACTGTCAAAAGCGTTGCTGATTGTAGACGATCTGGATGAACTGAAAAAGGGCTGCACCTTTTACAAGCCCATTCCGGATCAGGTCGGCCGCTTCGCCCGGATGGAAAAGGATGAACCGGTACCCATGAATGCCCTGGTAGCCGTCACCCGCCCCTGGATGGTGCGGGAAATGGCCATCCGCTCCTGCCTGAAGTGGATTGAAGAACTGGAGCGCCAGGACAGGCGTTTTCCTCATTCGCCCATTTTGGCCCTGCATATCGTCCGATGGTATGAACTCTATGCCAACTTAAACATGCCTGAATTCAGCGCCCAAGAACCCGAGTGGATTGCAAAGTACCTGAAATGGAGTGAAATCATGGTGCAGCGCAACCCGTGTCATGCGGATATGCGGATGTTTTACACCAATTCTTTGATTTGGAAATTGCTGGAGGCGTACGGTACTGAAAAGGACGCCCTGCCCGCGAAAATCGAGGAAGAATACGAAACCATCCTCCAGTTGAGCCCGATTACGCCCCAACACAGGCATATGTACGCGGGGGCGCTGGATCAGTTGGCGGACAATGCTACAAAGCAGGGCTTGGAAACGGATGCGGCCGCATATCGTGAAAAAGCACAGAAACTGCGTGATGCGGTTAAAATTCTTGAAGAACAAAGGCGGGAAGCCCATCTTTATCAATAAAACGGGCGGTGGGTGTCCCAAAAAGTCCCGGGAGATTCGTTCTTGCGTTAGCGTTTTGTTTTCCAATTTTGTATAATGGGTAATTGAAACGAAGGAGTTTGGGTATCTTTTTATTCGAAAGTGAAAATGAGCGCTTTTAGAGTAGGTAGATCATGTTTGCTTCTGTTGCCCCCCAATATACCACATAGAAAGGTCGTTGCAATGAGAAAAGGTAGTTTACTTGTTATTTTGCTTTTAAGTGCTTTGGTAATAGGCGGATGCGGGCAGTCATCCAAGCCGACACCCCCCGCGGAACAAGCGGCCCCCGCGCCATCGGCCGCACCTGCCCAAGAAAGCCCGGCACCCGTGGAAACACCTGTCGGCGAGCCTGAGGCCAAGGAAGAGGTGCCTGCCGCAGAAGTCCCAGTGGCAACCGCGGCGCCGGACGCCCCGGCGGCAGCGGAAACACCTGCCCCTGTAGTGGAGGAAGGCGGCACCCCCAAACTCGTGGTCGCCGCCCCGGAATATAATTTTGGCAAAGTGGACAATGCGGAGACCGTCGAATGCGATTTCGTGCTGAAAAACGGCGGGACGGGCATGCTGAAGATTGAAAATGTCCGTGCCTCCTGTGGCTGCACCACCACCGCCCTGCCCAAGAACGATATTGCGCCCAACGAAGAAGTGTCGCTGCATGCGGTCTTGAATCTGAAAGGCCGCCAGGGACCGCAGACCAAGGCTATTACGGTTACCTCCAACGACCCGGAAACACCTTCGTTCCAGCTTCGCATTACGGGTGAAGCCATCGCGTCCATATCCATCGAACCCATGGCCGTTCAATTCGGCCGTGTGGAAGACGACAATCCCCGGGAAGCCACGGTGACCATTCAGTCGCAAAAAGAAGGTGTCACCTTCAAGGTACTCTCCGCGGAACTGGACGGCCTTGATTTCATTACCCATGAACTCAAGGAAGTGGAACCGGGCAAAAAGTGGGAGATGAGCATCAAGACCAGCGCCAACCTGCCGGTTGGCAATCATAACGGCCGCTTCATCATTCGCACCGACTCCGCGGAACGCGCCGTGCTCTGGCTTCCCGTGAGCCTGCAGGTGATCGGCGCCCTCCAGATTATGCCTCCTGTGGTAAATATCCGATTCAGCGAAAATGACGGTGAAATGGAGCAGCAACAACTTAGCATTACCGCCGGCCGGGTCGCCGAATTCAAGATCAATGAAGTGATTGTTCCCCTGGACACCATCCAGCATGAGCTGATAGAAGCCGGCCCGAATGCCTACCGGTTGCGCCTGTCCAACATGCCCCGCACCGACGCGCTGGAAGGCAAGAACATTATCCTGCGCACAAACCTGACTGAAACGCCCGAAGTAACCATTCCTTTCAACATCTACAAACCGCGCGTGCGCCCGATGGCGCCACCCGTCAAAGCCCCGGCGCAACCGCCCGCGGGCGTGCCCGATGTGGCCAATGCACCCGCGCAACCGGCGACAGCCGCACCTGCGCCTGAAGCTGCTCCTGCGCCCGCACCGGCCCCTGAAGCCGCGCCGGCGCCCGCACAGCAATAGTGGATGAAACCTTTCCGTATTTGAATAGAGTCAAAGCCCCGGGAGAATGTCTTCCCGGGGCTCTTCTTTGGGCCTACCGCGACAAAAAACGCCCTTTGCGACAACGCCGATCCTTTTATGGAGTGTTTGCAGAACAGAATCTGCTACTTGTAAAAAAAGAGGAGAACTTGCTGATGTGCCGAAATAAAATGTTTGGACTTTTTACGCTGTTTATGGCCTTCCTGCTGTCGACTGCCTTATCCGCCTACGCGAACAACCTGCGCGTTACGGAGAACCTTACCCCCCTCGATGAATATGTGGCCGCCCCGGACGCCAATTTCCGCTATGAATTGAAACACACCCACCAGGGTGACGGATGGAAGGGCCATGTGCTGCACATGGTTTCCCAGACCTGGCTGACACCGGACAAGGTGGATCGCACCGAGTGGGAGCACTGGCTGGTGGTGCTGGTTCCAGACAAACCCGCCAAAACGACGGGGCTGCTGCTCATCGGCGGCGGGGGCAACGGCGGCAACATGCCGCGCGGCGCCGATGCCAATCTCAGGCGCATTGTACGGGAGACCAATACCGTTGCCGCGCAAATTCACCAGGTGCCCAACCAGCCGCTTATCTTCGCCGATGACGGCCGGCGGCGCAGCGAAGACGCCATCATCGCCCACAACTGGGACAAGTATCTGCGGACCGGCGACCCCATGTGGATCACCCGCCTGCCCATGACCAAGAGTGCTGTGCGCGCCATGGACGCGATACAGGCGTTTTGCGCGAGCGATGAGGGCGGCAACGTGCAGGTGGACAACTTTGTCGTGGCCGGCGCGTCGAAACGCGGCTGGACCACCTGGACCACCGCCGCCGTGGACAAGCGCGTCGTCGCCTGCGTACCCATCGTCATCGACCTGCTCAACCTTACCCCGTCGTTTGTTCACCACTACGAGGTATACGGATTCTGGGCGCCCGCCATTGACGACTACGTGGAATCCGGGATTATGGAATGGCTCGGTTCTCCCGAATGGGATGCTATGCTCGCCATCAACGACCCCTACAGTTACCGCGACCGGCTTACCATGCCCAAGTTGATCCTGAACGGCGCGGGCGACCAGTTCTTCCTGAACGATTCCTGGCAGTTCTACTGGGACGATCTGAAAGGTCCGAAATACCTGCGCTATGCGCCCAATGCCGGACATGGCATGGACAACGCCGATGCGGCCGGCACGGTGGTGGCCTTCTACAAATCCATTTTGGACGGCGCTCCGTTGCCGGAATATGAATGGTCCTTCCCAGACGGTGAAACCGTCCGCGTGACTACCAAAACCCCACCCACGGTTGTAAAATTGTGGCAGGCAACCAACCCCGAAAAATGGGATTTCCGTTTGGATGCCCTGGGGCCGGTATGGACGGAAACCGTACTGGAGCCCGACGCCGATGGTTCCTATACAGGCCGGGTGGCCAAGCCGGAAAATGGATACACGGCCTATCTGGTGGAACTGACCTTTCCCGGGCCGGGGGAAGACCCCCTGGTGCTGACTACGCCCACGCGTATCACCCCGAACACCCCCCAGCACAAGATCGAGATGAAAACAGCATGGCCCAACGGGTTTATCTCAGGGAAAAAGTCGGACCAGTAACCTGAAAGACATGCGTCCGCTGTTCTCATGGACAGTATGGACGGTCGGGCGTGGCCTTTTTGCCACGCCCGGCCGTCTTATTTTTATCAGGTTCTTTCTCTGCGTCGGGCGCCCCGCACGCCTGCGAGAGCCAGCGTCACCGCCAATGCCCCCAGGGCCATAAGGCCCGAAACCGGTAATTCTTCAACAACCTCCAGTTTGATTACCGGCGATGAAGCGGAACCGGCAACGGAATCGGTTGCGACACATTGATAGTTGCCTGCATCATCCCAGCCTGCATGGAAGAGTATGAGTTTGTCCCCCGTTTGGCCAGTCAATACTTCAAGCGCCTTGTTTGGGGTGACACGATACCACTGATAGGTGACCAGCCCGCGCCGGTATTTGGTTTGAACAGGTATTTCTACAGGGGCGCCGACTTCGGCCAGAACGGGATTGCGTCCGGCATAGGCCAACACAAATTCCCCGCCGACGGCCAGCCCATTCAAAGCCACGTTCGCATCCGGAGCGTTTTTATCGTTGCTGGATATCCGCACCGTACCGGCATACTTGCCTTCAGATTCCGGAACGAAGGAGACATCAAAGGTAAACGTCGCGCCGGGCGCCAATGCCATGGGCAAATCGGGCAGCGTTCCCATGCGGAACGGCCGCTCGGCCACATACATGATGGCATTATGGAATAGTGTTACCACGTCTCCGCCTAAATCACCATAATCAAAAGCGTAGAGGTTGATGCCGACCACATTCTGGTTCCACACGGCCACCAGCGGCGTGCCGTCATACCAGCTGGCCACCCATTCTGCCCCGGTTCGCAACAGAACATCCACTATGAATCCGCCCGGTATATTGCTCACACCCTGCATAATAGGATGCCGGGTATCGCGGGCGCCCAGGAAAAGATACTCGTTGTAATTGAGCCCCCCATGCAGGAAAGGCTCGTAGCCTTCCGTCACAAAACGACCACCCAGCTCTATGCCGAAGCCTTCGTCCAGTGCAAAAGCGGCAATGGCTTCGATGACGCTGCCGCCCGCATCCACGTAATCCGCCAGCACATTGCCCGTGGCAACGGCATCCAGAAAGGCGTACTCGCTCATGACCACCACGGCATGATAGTCGGACAACAGATCCAGGGTCGGCACCCCTGTAGAGGCATCAAAGGCGTCTACCCGGTTTATGTCCGGATACGACGACAGGTAATATCGCAGAAGGGTAAACTCGGTTCCGGTTCCCAAGATCAGAACATTGAGCCTTCCAAGGGCCAGGTCGCCGGGCGAATCGGACTGCATGCTGTTAATCACGATGGAGCCGCTCAATCCGATTTGATTAATTATCAGATCATAGTCGTTGTTTACATTGCTGACGGTAATCTGTTCGCTGCGCGAGTTCCCGACCACCAGCGCTCCGAAGTTTATATCCTTATCGTCGGGCGCGGGTATCGTGTCCTCTACGCGAATTTCTCCCGGATTGGCCAATACGTTTAATTGAACGCTTTGCGTGCCTTGCCACCCGGACGTGACATCCGTAAAGACAATTTCCGCTGCGTAGTCACCAGGGGCAAGTAATGGCGCCTCCCCGGTAAGACATATGTCCACCGTAACCGATGCACCTGGCGCCAGGCTTCCGCCTGTGGAACTGGCCGACAACCAGACCTCACTCACAGCCACGGTCCATTCGAGGGCAACGGCGCCCCGGTTGGTAAGCGTGTAGGTCATACATTGCGGGGTAAGCGTGCCAAACTGATACCCTTCACACACAAAATTCGACCTTGGACTGGCCGCCAGGTCATCTTCACTGCAGGAACCGCTCAGCATCACCGAAACGTTCGGTTCGTCCATGTCATTGCTTGAGACGCGTACCTGGGCAGCATGGTCGCCCACCGCGATCGGAGCATAAATCACGTCAAAGGCAATCGAAGCACCTGGTCCTATGGTATAGGGCAAGGCGGGCGCGTTAGCCAATTGGAAGTGAGGATTGCTGTTCAACAAGGCGTCGGCGGCATTCAACCGACCGCCGGAAAGTACCACGCCGTCCCATTGGGACAGGGGTGTCACATTGTCCAGTATCCAGCCTTTCACATCCTGGTAAGCCGCCCCGGGATTTCTGGACAGGAGCAGCGCCGCCACCCCGGACACGTGCGGCGTGGCCATGGAGGTGCCGCTGTAGCTGCCGTCATAGTCGTTTCCGGGCACCGTGCTCAGGATATTCACGCCAGGCGCTGCCAAGTCCACCGTGGTGGGGCCATAATTGCTGAAATAAGCCATGTTATCGTTGTGGTCGCTGGCCGCCACCGCAATAATATTCTCCGGGGAATACGTGGCAGGATACATGGGATTTTCGTCATTGTTGTTGCCGTAATCATTGCCGGCGGCGGCAATAAATAACTGGTTCGCCGCCGCAGCCGCGTTGATGGCGTCCACCATTGCCTGGGAATACCCGCCGCCGCCCCAGGAGTTGCTCGTCAGGTGTGCCCCTTTGTCTATGGCATATTCAAGGGCGGCAATGGCGTCCGTATCATACCCGGAGCCTTCATCATCCAGGAATTTCAGACCCATTATCCTGACGTTCCAGTTGACGCCGGCCACACCGATCCCGTTGTCGCCCACAGCGCCAATGGTGCCCGAGCAATGGGTGCCGTGGCCCTGACCGTCCATCGGGTCGCCACTGGACACAGTGCCGTCACCATTGGTCCAACGCGCGCCATGGATGTCGTCCACAATGCCATTACCGTCATCATCAACCCCCGCTGTGCCGTTATATTCCGCCTCGTTGACCCACATATTGGCGGCCAGATCTTCATGATTATAGTCCACGCCTGTATCGATTACGCCGACGATAATCTCATGGCTGCCCTTGGTGAACTCCCATGCCTCCGGGGCGTCAATATCCGCGTCGGTTGTACCGCCCGTCTGGCCCGTATTGTTCATCCCCCACAAGTTGTTAAAATTTGGATCATTCGGTAACGCCAAGGCATGCACTTCGTAGTTTGGCTCCGCATAGGCCACGCCGGGCTGGGCTTTGTACGCCTCAATCACTTTGTCCAGATTCGTGTCTTCGGGTAATTCCACCACGTCTGCGGAAATCAGTTTAAAGCTGCGCAAACGCTTTGCCTTCATGGCAGCATGCATCTTGTCGGTTGCATCCCGTTTTAAACCGGGCTCATAGCCCACGATCAACTGTCCCGGCTTATGTGGACGGCTGGTATCCGCTTCCGGTGCGGTTATGTCAACCACAGGAGGTGATGCAGGCAGCGATTTCCCGGACGGGGCGCCCATAAGCGTCAACCCTTCCACCACCAGGTCATGGATCGCGTCGGTATTGTGAATGACGATCTGCTCCGTCCGGGACATGCCCAGAATCACACTCCCGAACGGGATGTCATGGTCATCGGCCGGAAGAATCGAATCTTCAACCACCACTTCGCCAGGAATGGGGATCACCTTTAGCGTGCCCTGAAACGTGTGCGAATAACCGGTGCCGGTATTTGAAACCGTGTACGTGAATGGATACGTTCCCGGGGCCAGCGCTGCCGCGCCCGCGTTCAGGCTCACGGTGAGCGTTACGGAGGCGCCCGGCGCCAGCGAGCCGCCGGAAGGCGCGTAGTCCAACCAACCCGTCCCATCGCCTGTTACGCTCCAATTCAGAACGGCATCGCGCGTATTTGTCAGCGTATACGTCTTCGAGGACGGTGCAAACGGACCGTACTGAAACCCGGACGAAGAAATTCCCGTCAGGGGGCTAATGCTCAATGCGTCGTCCAGAATGAACGCAACCTCGTCCACCCAGCCGCAGTCGGAACCCTCATTGATGGATTGATCTTTGTAATATCGAAAAGTCACACGTTGCCCGGCATTCACATGAACCGATTTATGAATCCATCCCGTCTCGCCGGTAAGGTAGTCCTCAAGTTCATAGTCCACATAAAAACCGAGGAAATCATAATCAGGCTCGCAGGACACCCGCCACCAGAAACTCAGGGTGCCGGACTGGCCGATCACCGTCTCCAAAATGGAATCTTCAGTGGGGGCGATACAGCCGGCACGTGCGGCATCCACACCGTCATGAGATACATCCGATTTTCCAAACCAAGCGGTAGCGCCGCCGTTGATCCACGTAAAATCACAATTGTCCAGGGCAACGCAGGTCTCGACATCTCCCTCGCAGTAGCCATCATCCAGACAACCATCCACTCCGGGGCAGGCGTCACAAACATCGTAACAACAGTCCCCGTATAAATAACACTCGTCATCGCAATAACAGACTCCCGTATACCCTCCGCAATACCCTTCGCAGGAATTGCTAAGCGGGGCTTCGCTGTCTTGGGCGCGCGAATCGGGACTTACCGACAGATATAAACCCACTGCCGCAACCCAGCACAGAACATGCAACACCAAAAAACGTTTGTAAAACATGGAAAATTCCTCCTCGTATGAGTGCCTCGTTTTCGGAGTACCACTATCAAAGAACAAATTGTGCAGATTGTTTACGCTTTAGCGCTCATCCCAAGGGCGGTAACACTAAAATGTGAACAACATACTTTTGAAACATGCTCCGGCCTGCGGGTAACACCCGCGCTGCGTTGTCATCTTTATAAAAACTTCCAGACTGTTTCTATTATAACACTTGTCGCCTGACAATGCTTGACATTTACACGCGTTTGGAATCCTGAAAGTCACACAAAGCCTGCCGCCTCACAGAAATTCGTATTTATCGCAGAAGAAAAATCTAGTGGTAAAACCAAAAACACGTGCGAGGGCGCTATCGTGCCTGAATAGCGCTGCTTTTGCTCGAACCCATGGCAGGTAAATATCAGAAGTTGCGCAGGAAGGTCTTAGAAGGAATGCTCAGGGGGCAAAGATGAACGGATGCCGTAAATTGTCACGTGATAGGCACGAGAGCGGATAGGCGAGTTTTAAAGATGGCGGGGAAAACACCCAAAAACCCGCCAAAGCCCCTGTAAATCAGCATTTTTTTAACTGGTCGGGGTGAGAGGATTCGAACCTCCGGCCTCTTCGTCCCGAACGAAGCGCGCTAACCGGACTGCGCTACACCCCGACAGTGATGTCAAGAGTATACATGATATGAATGGAAGGTATCAAACCAGCGATTTGCCCCTGCTTAGCCCCGGTGCCGATTTGGGACCGCTGCAATTATCCGTTTCTGATCTTCTCGCATGAATCTACGCCTGCACTTCCATGGACGCGGAAAGAAAGCGCCTCATTACGGGCAGATCAGGGTCATATAGACGCGCCAGAAGCTGCTCGGCGGCGCTTCTGCCGATTTCCTGACCGGGTTGACAGGCATGAAGCAGGGGAGAGTCCAATCCGGCAGCAAGGGACATGTCATCCACGAAGGCCAGATCAATTTGTTGAGGAACCCGCAAATGAAGACGGTCGAGTTCCTGCAGCACGACCGCGGCAAGCGCGCCGTTGACGCATAAAAAGGCGCTCGGTGGGTGGCGACGCTTTATGATCTGCATCACCGCGCAATGCACGGCGCCGGTTTCATCAGGATTCACCTCGCCCAGGCAATCCTTGCTGAAACTCAGGCAATGTTCCGCCAGAGCACGCTTGAAGCCGGCAAAACGGTCACGGGTACTGGAAACATCATTGGGCACAGAGATAAAGGCGAACTTGCGGTGGCCCCGTTGAATCATCCTGACGGTCAACTCGTATAACATGGTCTCATTGTCGGTCACCACGAAATCCCACTCCGTACCGCGCACATAGCGGTCCACCTGCACCACGGGAAAGCGGCGCTGACTCAGGGTGTTCAAAGCGGAGGCGACCATCGGCGTATCGTGCCGAAGCCAGATCGCAAGGCCCGCGATGCCCGTTTCCGGAGCTTTCAACAGGAAGGCGGACTCCTCCGCTTCGTCAAACCGAACCGTGTAGATCATGCTGTTCACTTCCTGCCAGGCGGCATAGCGCATGAAACCATCGGCGATTTCACGTTCAAAGGGGTTGAGATATCGGGGAAGAACAATGCCCAAGGTAGGCCCTTTGCCAATACAAAAGGCTTGCCTTCGCCCGGAAGGCGGCGCAACCACAGAGCGGCACCCCTGGGAACGCGCCACATAGCCTTCCACCGCGAGGTCATGCAAAACACGGCGGGGCCAATTGCGGTTCACATGAAAACGCGCCGCCAGTTCATGCTCGGACGGCAATTTGGCGCCTTCAGGCAGCCGGCCGCTTTCAATCAAGCCTAGTAAATATTCTTTGATGTGCCCATATAAGACCTTGTTATCGTCTTTCATGTCGTCGTTATCCCTAGGATGCCATTCTCTCATAGGATCCGGCAAAAGACATGGTACCAAGTATAGAACATGAAAAGAAAGGCGTCGGCTACACCGGGACATTGAAGTTGCGGCAGCGGAAAGACCCGTACCCCCCGCGTCAGGAAGATGCAACGGCAACCTCGTTAATTTTTGCCATGACTTCGTCGAGCTGGGCGGGACTCATGAAACCAATGGTCATGGCATCGACAAGGCCCAGATTACCCACAAAGCGAATGGATTCCCCCATTTTCGCCACCACTTCAGGAGCGCCTTCGCCCAGAATTTTCATGCCCAGCAGGCCTTTCCCGGCAGCGTGAATTTTTTCCAGGACGGGCACCACCTGCTCCACGGGCCCGTCCATATTTACACCGAAGGGATTGATCCGCGCGAGGACGACATCGCACCAAGGCTCGTCCGCGGCGCGTTCCAGTGCCTGAAAGGAATGGCAGGAAACACCGTGGGCTTTAATCTGGCCTTTGGCTTTAGCCGCCTCCAGCACGTCCATGGCCGGCCGGAGCGTTTCAGGCCAGTTCTCCTCCCCTTGCCGCAAACAATGCATCAGAATCACGTCAATACAATCGACATCGAGCTCGCGCCGCATGCGCTCCAGATCGCTTTTGACGGTTTCCGGTTCGCGATGCCACACTTTGCTCAGCAGCATAACTTTGTCCCGGGGTATCGAGCCGCGCAAGGCCATGTGCATATACGGATGGGAGCCGTACCGGTCCGCCATGTCAAAGTAGGTAATCCCCTTGGAATAGGCATATTCCAGCAGTTCGATAATCTGCCTTCCCGACAGGTTAAGGGTCTGGTCGGTAATGCCGAAGGCCTGTCCCCGAATACCGGTACCGATGCCGAGATAGGAACACTGCAACCCTGTATTCCCGAGCGTTCGCATATCCGTCGCGCGGGAAACGGGGATTGCCGCCGCCCCGCGCGTCCCGAGGGAAACGCCTGTTGCCACTAGGCCTGCGGCCAGGGACATGAATTCGCGCCGGTTGTAATTGGCCATACTAAGTTCCTTGTTAAAATGTTCTTCACCCTACAGGGCGTTGTATCACCGTGGGAACATCTATCGGATACCAAAAAGTATAAACTGGAACATGGGTGAAAGAAAAATGGCGGCCGGGAATCTTTTCCCCGTTTATATGTTATACTTTTATGGGTGTTCCTTTTTGAAATCTGGGATTGTATCAATAGTTGTAGTAAGGGAATGGAAGTGCCATGTACGATTCAGACATGGATAGAGTGCTGACTATCCTGCTTGCGGGCGGCATGGGAGAGCGGCTCTATCCCCTGACCAAAGACCGTGCCAAACCGGCCGTTCCTTTTGGCGGCATGTACCGTATTGTCGATTTCACCCTGTCCAACTGCTTCAACTCGAATTGCCGGCGCATCTGCGTGCTGACCCAATACAAGTCCAATTCCCTGTCGCGCCACATCAACCGCGGTTGGAACATCATGCACACGGAGCTGGGTGAATTTATCGAGGTAATTCCGCCTCAGATGCGGGTAAATAGCAACTGGTACCTGGGCACCGCCGACGCCATTTACCAGAACCTGTATTCCATCGACCAGAACGACCCGCGCGAGGTGCTGATCGTCAGTGGCGATCATATCTACAAAATGAATTACGAGAAGATGATCCGACAGCACCGGCAGACGGAAGCCGATCTGACCATTGCGGCCATCGAAGTGCCGCTGGGCGAAGCGGACCGTTTCGGGGTTTTCGAGGTGGACGCGGTCAACCGGGTCGTCGGTTTTGAGGAGAAGCCCGAAAATCCCAAGCCGTTGCCGGACAATCCGGACAAGGCGCTGGCCTCGATGGGGGTCTATGTATTCAACGTGGACGTGCTTCGCCAATCCGTCTGCAAGGATGCCGAAATGAGCGGCAGCAGCCATGATTTCGGCAAGAACATCATTCCCCGTCTGGTGCGCGGACAGGCTGCGGTGTACGCGTATAATTTCCAGGACGAAAACAAGAAAGAATCCCAGTACTGGCGCGATGTGGGCACCCTTGACACTTACTGGGAAGCGAACATGGATCTGGTGAGCGTGGATCCCCACTTCAACCTGTATGACCATGCCTGGCCCATGCGGACGAACCTGCCGACCCTGCCGCCTGCCAAGTTTGTGTTCGCCGAGGCGGGAAAACGCTTCGGAGCCACCGTGGACAGCATTGTCAGCCCCGGCTGCATCATCAGCGGCGGCGTGGCGGACCATTGCGTGCTGGGCCCGGAAGTGCGGATCAATTCGTACGCCCACGTGACGGAATCCATCCTTTTCGAAGGGGCATCCATCGGCAGAAACTGCCGCATCCGCCGAGCGATTATCGAGAAAAACGTCCACATTCCCGAAGGCACGGAAATCGGCTATGATCTAGATGAGGACGCGAAACGTTTCCGCGTGACCCATCTCGGAGTGGTGGTGATTGAATCGGCTGAAAAATTTGAGATGTCCGTGAAGTAGGGGCAAGAATTTAAGGCGGCAGGACCGCGCGGGCTTCCGATGAAGCCCGCGGGTTCTGTCGTTATGTTTTTTGCAGGAATCAGGCTTCCCGAATTTCCCGCGTTTCGCGGTCGTAGATCTGGCGACGGCCCGTGTCAGATGCGCGCACCGCCATCATCACCGCCACAGCATGCTGGTAGCCAGCGTCAATGTGCGCGTTGGGGGTTTTTCTGCTGCGAACACATTGGATCCAGTCTTCAATATGGTCCGGGCAGGGCATATCATCAACGCGGACGCGGTCCTTCGGCAAGTTCGTCTCGCCAAACGCGCCCTCACCAGAAACATAGATATTGCTCCAGTCTTGAAGGTCCATGATCCCCTGGTTGCCGAATATTTTAAAGGTACTGCCGCCGCCGTTGCCGAAATTGGTCGAATAGTGGACGGCAAAGCCCTCGTCATATTCCCAGACGGCCGTGACATGGTCGGGCGCGTCGAAATTATGTTCATCCTTCCAGATATAGGTGTTACTCATGGCGACGACGCTGCGGGGAAAGCCGGCGCCGGTGATGGAATGGACCAGGTCGATGTAATGGGCGCCCAGGCTGGGTATGGCCCCGTCTGAAAACTCACGATACCCGTACCAGCCGGAATACAGGACAGGATCAAAGGGACGCATGGGCCGGTCGCCCAGGAATTCCGCCCAGTCCACGTCCGCCTCCTTGACGTCGCGAAGATAGCCATACCAATAGGGCCGCGCGGCATTGCGGTGCTGTTCGATGCGGCTGATTTTTCCCAGCGCGCCGGTGCCGAAATACTGCCGGGCCCCCATCATGGCGGGGTAACTCCGCAGCTGCGTGCCCGCCTGAACGATGACGTTGTTCGCCTTCACGGCGTCGCAGGCCGCCTTCAAGGGCTCCAGATCCTTGCCGAGGGGCTTCTCGCAATATGCATCTTTTTTCGCCTCCGCGGCCGCCTTGAGGTGGGTGGTGTGCAGGTGTTCAGGGCTCGCGATCATCACGGCGTCCACGCCGGACTCCTCCAGCAACTGGCGGTAACTGACATACTGGAGAGGATCACGGCCAAACCAGTCCTTGCACATGGCGGCGGCTTCTTCACGGGCCAGGCGCCAGGGATCGCACACGGCGGTGATCTCCAAGTTATGGGCCTTGGCGTAGTTGTTGACCGACGGCATGATGGAGCCCTTCATACGGCTCCCGCAGCCGATAAGGCCTATGGACAACCGGTCATTGGCGCCGGCCGTTTTGGCATAACTGAAAGCGCTCAAGGTCGCCGCGGCACCCGCGGCCGTTTTTAAAAACTCTCGACGTGAACTCATACCTATTTTCCTTACGGTTATTTGGGGTGAACATCCACACCGCCCCGAAAAACGGGGACGGCACCAGACACATTATGCGGCAAACGGTTCCGGAAAACAAGGCTCGCCGGACATTTCACCAGCCGACAGGCTTCGGTTTCCGCAGGTCTTACCTTGAAAACAGGTTGAAATAACCGTACACTTTACCTGTTATTGTATCCGATGGTTCCATGTTTAATCACAACGGAAGGGAGTTTTTCGCAATGAACGGCACAACAAAAGTAAAACTTTCGGCAATGATGTTCCTCGAGTTTTTTATCTGGGGTGCGTGGTGCGTAACCCTGGGCACTTACCTGATTACCACGCTGAAATTCTCCGGGGGACAGGTGGGTAACACTTTCCTGACCATGGCGATTGCCTCGGTCATCTCGCCTATTTTTGTCGGTATGGTGGCGGACAAATTTTTCCCTGCCCAATACCTGATGGGTATCCTTCATATCGCCGGGGCGGTATTAATGTTTCTGCTGGCCAATATGGTGAAGTCACCAACCGTCTTTTTCTGGGTCTTGTTGGGCTATACCCTGTGCTACATGCCGACGCTGTCTTTGGCTAATGCCGTCTGCTTCAACCAGATGAAAGACACGGAAAAGGAATTTCCGTTGATTCGCGCCATCGGCGTTTTGGGCTGGATCGTGGTCGGCCTCTTTCTCGGATTCGCGAAAATTGAGAATACGAACATTCCCTTATACATTGCGGCGGGTGCGTCCCTCCTGATGGGTTTGTATTGTTTCGCGCTGCCCCATACGCCGCCCAAGGGCGCGGGTAAAAAAGTCAGCCTCGGCGATATTTTCGGCGTGGAAGCCTGGGGCCTGATGAAGGACTGGTATTTCCTGGTCTTCGTCGTAGCCTCGCTGCTGGTGAGTATGACCACTTCCTTCTATATCAATCTCAGCAATCCTTTTTTCAATGCCGGCAACCTGCCCTTCCCCGCGGCCATGATGACGGGTGGCCAGATTTCCGAGGCGGTGCTGACGGCGCTGCTTGCCTTCTTCTTCGCCAAACTCGGCATCAAGTGGATGCTGACCATCGGCATGCTTTCCTGGGCGCTTCGTTATGCCATTCTGATGGGTGACCCGGGGCCGTCCTATTCCCTGTGGGTTCTCGCGATCATCATCCACGGTTTCTGCTACGGTTTCTTCTTCACGGCCGGCCAGGTGTATGTGGGCAAAGTGGCGCCCCAGTCCATCCAGGCCAGCGCGCAGGGCATGATCGCCCTGATCACCTTCGGCCTCGGCCAGGGCGCCGGCTCCATTATTTCCGGCCGTATTCTGGAGCATTACACCGTGGCAGACGTAACCGAATGGAAGTATGTCTGGCTGGTGCCCATGGTGGTTTCCCTCGTGGTGGGCGTCCTGTTCGCCCTGATGTTCAAGGTAAAGCCCGCAGTGGTTGATGCAGAGGCCGCCGAAAAAGCCTGAGCCGCCTGAAAATCGGTTGCGTGTTGACTTTATACGCACGAAAAACGTTATATATAAATACCGCCCGGTTCTCCGAAAGGGGAACCGGGCGCGGAAATACTTTCACAGGCATCAAGGAGGTAGTACAATGATCAGGCAACAGCCCCCTCTTTTCGGACATCTCGGAACAGTTATGCTTTTGCTATCTGTCGCGGTTTTAGCATTCGCTACCGAGGCTTATACGGAAGAGGCCCCCGACAGCCCATCCGATGCCGCCACGAGCGACAACTCCCAGGCAAGTTCCCAGGATGTCCCGGAGGCGTCGCCCGCGAGTTCCACCGCCAAGACAGTCTTGCATCTTAAAGGGGGACTTCCGGAGGTGTTGCCCATACCCGGCGACCCACGCCCCTACGCGAAGAGTCCCTACGCAAATCAAATAGATAAGGCGTTGGCCTTCCTTGCTTTTAAAGACCGGGATTCGAACCGATTGTATCGGCTGGTGCTGCTGGATTACCTGCAGCGCAAATACTGCCTCCACGAACGCTACAGTCTGAAAGCCACCTACGCCCCTCACCTTCAGGACGCTTCCTTCGGTGACCTGGGCAACATGAAGCGCCTCATAGACCCCGGTTTCAAAGCGGATGCCACAGTCATTGAAAATGCGTCCGCTCTGGAACGGATCGCTCTGAAATCACTGTATTGTGACATCTATCCCGTCGAGGCATCCCTGCTGGATGAGATGAACACGATGATCCAGGAGGGCATGTCCCCCTTCGTGCCCACCCTGGGCATCGCCTATTTATGGCTGCGCGACCATGGATGCCTGGCCGGCGATCCGAAGCTGATGCTAGTCCGGGATGCGCTTGCCGTAAAATTAAAAAAACACCTTCAGGACAACGGTCTTTCCACGTATATGGTTGGCCAGGCGCTGGCGCTGCTTTTTGAGATTGGCCACGCAGAAATGGTCCAGGAAGACTGGATAAAAACCGTTGCCGAAACCCAGAATGAAGAAGGCGGCTGGGCAACCGCGCCCGGCCCGGACAGCACAGGCGCCAGTAACGGCATGACAACGACCCATTTGCTCTGGGCGCTCCTGGAACATGCGCTTCCTAACGCGCCGGCGACACCCATGGTGCGTCCGGCCACCGGGGCCAAAGCGGAATAGACCGCTTGGAACACATCAATGAAGCGGGTATTTTATTGTCACAAGTGCGCCGGTCACTGGGAGAATGACACAGCGCGGCCCGGTTTCAAGGAAATCTGTACGCACTGCGGGGCTTATCTGCACTGTTGTAAGAACTGCCGTTTTCATTTGCCAACCGCACACAACCAGTGCTATATTCCTGACACGGAATACGTGGCCGACCGCAAAGGTCTCAATTTTTGCGAGGAATTTGAGTTTCGTTCAGGCACCCCGGAACAAGACGGACAAAAGGGCCAAAGGGAACAGGCAAGCGAGAAGTTCGCCGGCCTGTTCGGTGAACTCCCGGATCCTCCGGCCAAGACTTCCTTCGATGACTTGTTCCGGGACTAGCCGGTCTGTGACTGTCCGCGATAAAATACGTGTTCAGGCACCGTGTTTTGTGGTACCATTTAAAAGAAGTATAAACCGGATTCAGCAGGAGGTATTTCCCATGAAAATATCGCGTGCCAAGGGATTCACGCTGATTGAATTACTGACCGTGATGGCCATCATATCCATTTTGGCGGCCATGGTTATGGTTGTGGGGCCGCGCGTTCTGGAGCGGGCCAAGTTGCGCCGCCTGGACAGCGCGCTGCGGCAGGTGTCCATTGCTTTGACCGCGTACTACACCGATAATCGTTCTTACCCGCCCGGTTACGGCTATATCGGCTTTGCACACGCCAACAATACTGACGCCCCTGATCCCAATGCCAGCCCCACTGAAGATCCCGGATACTACCATCTCCTTCCGTACATGCACATTCTGGGCTATCACGCTGACGCGAACATGTACGATGAATTCTCGGACTCCTATGACACGGACCGGGACGATCAATTGAGTCTGCTTGAATTCTCCCCGCACGGTGAACTGCAGCAGGACGGGAAGTACAAATTTGAGTTTAAAGACTGGCCCCGCTATATGGGTCCGGGTACACTGGGCCTCGAAGTGGAGGAAGACCGCCAGCTCACTGCCGACAACCGGCCGTTTATTTACATCCCGATTAACAAACTGCAGTTTTCCAGGGCGCAGAAATACTGGCTGCAAAAGGGCGCCAAGTATGCCGAGGTGTGGGATCCCGCGGATCCGCTCCTCAAGGGCCTGACCTTTCCACCGCGCACTTATGACGCTTTTGTATTGCTAAGCCTGGGTCCGGGCGGCAGTACTTTCGGCCTGCTGCCCCAGCCGCTGGGCGTGGCGGCGGAAACCGCCAACAATTCCCGGGATCTGTATCACATCACCGGCCTGCGCGCCTATTTCATGGCCACCCGCGACTGGAACGCGAACGGCGTGCTTGACTTTGACTTCCGTTCGCGCACGCAACTGGGCGAGGCTGCACCGGACCTGGGCAATGAATTGCCTCCCGGCCAGCCTCCGTATAGTTACGGCCCTTACATCTACGTAAGTGAATGGCAGGGCCGCCACACGCGGACACAGTAACAACTAAGTCCGCCCGGTTCCCCCGGGCGGACTTCCCTACTCGTTAATATCGAAACGTACCACGCTCCCGGGCAGGGTGTTCTGCTGGGGCCAGATATTGCGTCCCGGATAAATGGACGTATTAATGCCCGTGTGCACTTGGTCGCCAAGGATGGCGCCCAGCTTGCGTCGACCCGTGTCCACCAGTTCTCCCCGTACCTGGCATCGCACATCCTGTCCGTCATGGCGCAGGTTCGCGGTATTTGTGCCGCATCCCAGGTTGGTGTGGGCGCCGATAATGCTGTCCCCGACATAATTTTGGTGGGACGCTGAAACGCCCTCGAACAGAATGGACGCCTTGATTTCACTGGCCTGCCCGATGCGACAGTCGTTGCCAATGGTGGTATGAGGTCGAATCCAGCAATTGGGCCCCAGGGAGCATCTTTCCCCGATAAATGCGGGGCCTTCAATGACGACCCCCGGACGGACCACAGTTCCCTTTCCGATATGCACAGGCCCGGTAATTTCCGCCAGGGGGCTGACATCTCCCCACCGTGCGTCTTCCAGAAAATGTTCCAGCCAGTAGGTGTTTGCTTCCAGCAGGTGCCAGGAATAACCGATGGTAAGGTAGTACCCGGCGGTGTGGACCACATGCAGACTCCCATTCTCCGCCATCACCTTGAGGGCGTCCGTGACCTCTATCTCGCCCCGGGGCGACGGGGCCACCTTTTTCAACAATTCAAAAACCGCCGGTTCAAAGGAATAGGCCCCAACGTTGGCAAGATTGGAGCGCGGTTGTTCTGGTTTTTCTTCCAGGGAGAGCACCCGGTTTTCCGAGTCGATTTCGTACACGCCGAAGCGTTCGGGCTGCTCCACTTCCCGGGCAAGCGCCAGCCCGGGCCGCCGCGCCAGGCGTTCTAAGTCCGCCGGATCATACAGGTCATCACCGTTCAGGGCGATAAAAGGTCCGTCAACAACCGCCGCAGCCTGCAGGACGGCATGCCCCGTGCCCCGCTGCTCCTTCTGTTCGACATAACGCAGCGTCATGCCTTCGAAACTGCCGCCAAAATAATTCCGTATCATATCGCCCATATACCCCGTGACAATGACCGCCTCTTCGGCAATGCCCTTGAGGGCACGAAGCTGATGGGCGAGAAGCGGGGTATTCATCACAGGGAGAAGCGGCTTGGGACGTGTCAGTGTCAGCGGCCAGGTACGCGTGGATTTTCCGGCCGCCATTATTACTGCCTGCATACTTTTTCCTTTCTTCTGATCACCGCACCATATCGGCACCCGGGCGGTTATCGGGCAACGCTTCCGCACCCCGTTCACCGCTCCTATAGATAGTCCGCCATGGTGGCCGAAAAACGCCGGAACACCCAGGCCCCGATCAGGGCGGCGATAACAGCGCAAACCAGGGGCCAAGCCACAAGGACGGTATCCGGGAAACGCTGTTCAAAGAGCACCTGGCGGTAGGCGGTCAGCAGGCATGCCATGGGGTTCATCATGTACGCGGAATGTAGCCAGGATGGCAATCCCGCGGAACGCACCAGCTCCAAAGGATAAAACACCGGCGTCGCGTAAAACCCAAACAACAGGAACACGCTGACCAGGTTGCCCACGTCCCGGTAATGCACATGGCCGCAGGAAAGGAACAGCACGAGGCCCAGGGTCATCACAAATTGAATTCCGAAAAGAAAGGGGAAGTAGACCAGGGAGAGGCCTATCCGCCCACCCAGGGCCAAGTGTGCCGCCAACAGCATCAGAAAGCCCACACCCAACTGCACCAAAGGCATGCAACAGGCGGCGATGGGAATGACTTCGCGGGTAAAACGCACCTTTTTCACCAAGTTGCCGTTGACGACCACCGAGGTGGTTGCCGTGGCAAGGGCGACCGAGAAATGCTGCCAGAAAATCAGGCCGCACAATAACATGACCGCATAGGGCGGCCCCGCGTCCGCGCGCGCCATGGCGGCGCGGTCCGCGAGCACAAAGGCAAAAACAAAGGTAAGGATGAGGGTGAACGCCAGCGGCTCAATGACCGCCCAGAGAAAGCCCATCACGGCGTAGCGATAGCGAACGCGCAGATCCTTCCAGACCAGCGCCCAAAGGAGTTCCCTTGCCCGCACGAGATCACGGGGCAGTCTCAAAAAATCACGTTCCCGCCGGCTATCGTAAATCAAGCTTTGCATAATGGAAGGTATGGTATCACGCTGGAGAATCCCCCGCCAAACGATCCGAATCGGTTCCTCGCAGGGTCACTCCGCACCGGATTGGGCACCATGCACGCCCTCCGCCTCCGGTTCCATCCCCGCAGATTTCAGTTGCACCTCCACTGGAAACGCTTCCCCGGCATAGGAACCTGCGGCAAGCCGTAACGGGGTAAAGAGGGACAACACACCTTCATGCAGGCGCCGCGCCAACACCTTGCGGTCGGCGTCAAACAGGGGGTGCTCGCCGAAGCGGATGGTCGCCGTGGCGCCGGGATACTTGAGAAAGCGGTACTGGTGCACATAAAAAGGCTCGGGCCGCCACCAGCTGACGATCTCGCCCTCCGGCGGCGAGCCTTCCGGCGTCCGGTAATTCAATGCCGCGTAATACACGGGCAGGTTCAGATCGATCGCCGCCTGCAACAGGGGCGACTTGAAGGGCTCCACGGTCATGCCGCACGATACCCGGCTTTCCGCGAAAACGGCGATTCCGTCACCCTCCTTTATGGTCTCTGCTATAAGGGCGTTGACGCGTAGAGTATCGCGCCTGAGGGAGCGGTTGATAAAGATGATGTACAGCGATTTGGCGATAAACCCGAACAAGGGCCAGTCCGCCACGTCTTCCCGGGACACGAAAATGCAGCCCGTTTCACGGGCCAGCACGAGCATGTCGAAATACGTAAGATGATTCATCACCATGAAAAAAGGCGGTTTGGGCGCCGCGCCTTCCGCGACGATCCGAATGCCGGCAATGGCCGCGTAAACGAAAGCCCAGAACTTGAGCAGCAGACGCCGAAGCCTGCGGTCCGTCCTGCGCGAGACCAGCGCCGTGGGCCAGACCAGCAAACGCAACAGGAGCATGGCCACGGAAAAAAGCACAAGCAGAAGGATTCGGACAATGGCGCGCAGGTGGGACGGCATCATGCCTTCCCCCGGCCGCGAGGCAGCGGTTTGAGCGTCAGGGCAAGCGGACAATGATCGGACCCCAGGACATCGTCGCAGATCCGGATATCTTTGACCCGGGACTGCAGGGCCTTGTTCACGCAAAAATAATCAATACGCCAGCCGATGTTCTTTTCCCGCGCCCGCGCCCGGTAGGACCACCAGCTGTAGGCGGTCTTGTCCGGGTACATTTCGCGAAACACATCCACGTAGCCCCGCGCCAGGAAAGCCGTCATTGCCTCACGCTCCTCGATATAATAACCCGCGTTGTTTTCGTTCTGCTTGGGTCGCGCCAGGTCGATTTCACGATGGGCAATATTGTAATCGCCGCAAATGATGATATTCTTCCCTTTCTTGACCAGGCAGTCAAGCGCTTCCCCGATGGCTTGGCAGAAATCGAGTTTGTAAGGAAGGCGCTTGCGCTCTTCCTGACTA
>Ga0123335_1000714_pt1 | contig 56397 bp, 48 predicted proteins | sample BiotimSIPDNA_2_FD_89707 | JGI IMG/M metagenome (GOLD analysis project Ga0123335, IMG submission 89707) | Anaerobic biogas reactor microbial communites from Washington, USA - Biogas_R2 time_0 SIP DNA | ecosystem: Engineered > Bioreactor > Anaerobic > Unclassified | place: Washington, USA...
AAACTTATATATACTGGCACTGTTCAGTCCCCTTGATCACGCATAGTTCGCAGCTAATTACGGACTGATTGTTGCTGCCCCAAAATCCCCTAAAAACAGTTTTTTGGGGTGCGGAATGTGGGAAAAACAATTGAAGGTTAATCGTTAATCCCCGCCAATCGTCCCAGGCGTCAATTCGTATAACTCAATCAATACACCACCCGTAGATTTAGGATGGACAAAAGCCATCTTCCTGCCCGGGAGGACCTGGGGGGTTTCATTGATCAGCCTGACCCCTTTTTCTTTTAAGGAGGTCATCACCGCTTCGATCCCTTGCACTTCAAAACAAAGGTGGTGGATGCCTGGTCCGCGCGTTTCAAGGTACCTGGCCAACCCGCTTTCCTTGTTGGTTGGTTCAACAAGTTCAACTTCGCTGTCGCCTAGCGGGAAGAAAGCCACTTTTGAGTGCTGTGATGGCACTTCTTCGATATGATGCAATTCCAATCCAAATGCATCCTGCCAAAAAGGCAGTGCACTTTCGATGCTATCAACAACTATCGCCACATGGTTAATTTTTTTGATTTCACCCATTTTATATTTCCTTTTATAGAAATGCCGGCGCCTGGTATTCACCCCAGACACCGCGCAACACATTGCATACCTCTCCCAGGGTTACCTGGTTTTCCATGCACTCGACGAACACAGGCAATAAATTATCGGTTCCTCTTGCGCAGGATTCAACATGGCTTAAAAGATCATGCACTTTCTGATTGTCCCGGTTCTGCCTTAACCTTGCCAAACGCATATGTTGATCTGCCTCGATCTGGGGATCGATCTTGAGAGGATCCAGGGTTATTTTCTCATCGACCTTGTATTGATTGACACCAACCACGACTTCCTCGCCACTTTCCATCTTCTTCTGGAAATCATAAGCAGCATTTTGGATCTCGCTTTGCATAAAGCCATTCTCAATGGCTCGCAAAGCCCCACCCAGGGCATCAATTTTTTCCAGGTATTGATTTGCACCGCTCTCAATTTGATCAGTCAAATATTCAACCAGATATGAACCGGCAAGTGGATCAACCACATCGGCAACTCCAGACTCATTGGCGATAATCTGTTGTGTTCTCAAAGCAACCTGCACTGATTTTTGCGTCGGAAGCCACAAAGCCTCATCCATACTATTCGTATGCAGGGACTGCGTTCCACCCAGCACCGCAGCCAGGGCTTGCATGGTTACCCTGATGACATTGTTCTCGGGTTGGCTGGCAGTTAATGTCGAGCCCGCAGTCTGGGTATGAAACCTCAACTTCATCGAGTTTTCACTCTTAGCCTTGAACCTGTCATGCATGATCCGCGCATAGAGCCTTCGCGCAGCTCTGAACTTGGCAATTTCCTCGAGGAAATTATTGTGGGCATTAAAGAAAAATGAGAGTTGGGAAGCGAAATCATCCACCGCCAAACCGGCACTGATCGCCGCCTCGATGTAGGCAATGGCATTTGCCAGGGTGAACGCCACTTCCTGGACAGCTGTACTGCCTGCTTCGCGGATGTGATATCCAGAAATGCTGATCGTATTCCAGTTGGGGACTTCCGTTTTACAAAACTTGAAAATATCGGTGATCAGGCGCATGGATGGCTTGGGAGGATAAATATATGTTCCGCGGGCAATATACTCTTTCAAGATATCATTCTGGATGGTTCCCCTGAGTTTGGAGGTTTCGACGCCCTGTTTTCTACCCACTGCAATGTATGCTGCCAGGAGGATGGCGGCAGGGGCGTTAATGGTCATGCTGGTTGAAACCTTGTCCAGTGGTATATCCCTGAACAAGGCTTCCATGTCCTCAAGGGAAGAGATCGAGACCCCGACCTTGCCCACCTCTCCCAGGGCGATCGGGTCATCAGCATCATACCCGATCTGGGTCGGCAGGTCGAAAGCCACAGACAGGCCCGTTTGACCCTGGTCCAGGAGGAAGCGGTAGCGTTTATTTGATTCTGCAGCTGAAGCATAACCAGCATACTGGCGCATTGTCCAGAAACGACCGCGGTACATGGTCGGTTGAACACCGCGTGTGTAAGGGTAGCAACCCGGGAAACCGAGATCATCCAGGTATCCCTCATCAATATTTTGCGGCAAATTGACCGGCTCTAACCTGACGCCTGAAGATGTAGTAAATTGCGCTTTTCTTTCCGGGAACTTCTTGACAGACGGCTGGTACGCATTGGTTACCCAATCCTCATATGATTTTGAATTATCCATAGATTATTGTCTCCTCAGTTGTTTTACGAATTAAGTATACCCGAATCAAATGTTTGATTTGATCAAATTCCCAAAAGTGGTCCCATATTTTCTGTAAACTCTGGTAAAATTTGTCGGTTCATCTTGTTGTACCCTTCAAGGTGAATAAACCACAAAAATTGGAAAGGTAAAGGGCTTGAAATGAAAGTTTTATTGATCAAAGATGTTTATAAGTTAGGTAGAGCGGGGGAAGTTAAGAAGGTTGCTGATGGATATGGTAGAAATTTCCTGATCCCCCAAAAGTTTGCGATCCCTGCATCTGAAGGCGCCTTAAGAATGGCAAAATCGATCGGTCAAAAAGCGACCGAACGCAGAGCTGTCCTTAACAACGAATTGAGCAGTGTAGCAGATGTGCTAGCCCAGGTAAAGTTGATGTTCTCAGTCAAGGCTGGAGAGACCGGGAAACTTTATGGCTCAGTTTCGCAACAGATGATCGTTGATGAAATTAAATCCAAGCACAACATTGACCTGGATCGCCGACAGGTTGCCATGGAACCGATCCGCACTTTGGGTGAATTCCAGGTGCCGGTTCAATTAACGCTTGACCTGGTGCCTAACATTACCGTTGTTGTCAACCGTGAAGGTGAGCAGGTTGCCGGGGTCAAGACCACAAGCGAAAAGGTTACGCAAACTGAACCCGCCCAGGTTGAAGAATCCACACCAGAAGAACCAGCTGAACAGCAAATAGAAGAATAACCAGACACTTTTAGACATTACCGGTCTGATGGTATCTATTGCCTATCAGACCGGTTTTAATTACAATACCACTATGTCAGAGTCACCCGGCAGTGTACTGCGAGACAAACGCATTCAATTGGGCTTATCTTATGGGAAAGTGGCTGAGCAAACGCTCATTCGCATTCCCATTATCGAAGCACTCGAAGAAGATGACCATTCGGTTTTTGCCTCTGAATCTCAATTCAGGGGGTTCATCAGGAATTATGCCCAATTCTTAGGCCTGGATATGGAAGAGATTGCTCCTGATTATTCAATTAAAGCCAACATTGAAGTGAACCAGGAAGATAGCAAAATCGATGACAGGTTGCCAGGAACGCCCCAACTCAAAAAAGAGCCAGAAAAGCTGCCGCCAGATGAGCCCGGTGAAATTATCCAGGTAGATTTACCTAAACTGGATGAATCTGAGGGTGATAAAACCAGGTCACAGAAAATTTTTCAAGAAATCGGATCCTCGCTTTATGAGAGACGATCCCTGCTCAGTTTCTCACTTGCAGATGTGGAAAGTCTCATTCACATTAAAGATGAATATCTGAATGCATTGGAAACAGGAGAACTGGAAGTCCTGCCAAGCTCTGTACAAACCAGGGGTATCCTTCAAAACTATGCCAGGTTTCTCGACCTGGACGTTGAAAAGATCATGCTTCTATTTGCAGAAGGGTTGCAGCAACGCAGGGAGGAATCAATCCCGGTTGATGCCAAACGACGCGGAAAATTAAAAGACCCGTCGCCCGCCCTGGTATTCTTCAAGAAGTACTTTACCCTGGATCTCTTGTTTGGCAGCATCCTGATCATCGGGATGCTGGTCTTCCTGATCTGGAGTACAACCAGGATGTTAGATTCATCCAATGAGAACCCGTCACAGGCAACCCTGCCAAATGTATCAGATGTCTTGGAGATGACCAACCAAAGTTATATAGAAGCTCAAAAAACTGCCAGTACCGCTGAAAACCCGGGCGAAATAACTGAGATCCGACCCACAAATACTCTCATCCTGCCGCTGGAAATTTACAACACACCAATCCAGGTGTTGGTCATTCCCAACCAATCGGTATGGATCAGGGTTGTTGCCGATGGCGACATTGAATTTGAGGGCAGGCTTGAAGCGGGTGATGCAAAAACCTACGTTGCCGAAACAAACCTCAGCCTGGTCTGCGGGAACGCTGCAGCCATCCAGGTTTTCTTTAAGGGTGAATCCCTGGGTGCCCTGGGTCCGCTTGGCAGCGTGGTCCTTTTATCATTTGACAGCAATGGTTTAATCGAACCTGAAGCAACTCCCACCCCGACATTGTTGCCAGCAGATCAAGCAAACCCAGTATTGACAGAAACTCAAATGCCTAATCCATAACCCATTTACCATGAAAATAATCGAAAACACTTATTATTTGATTTCATTAGGCTGCGCAAAAAACCTGGTAGACTCCCATGCCATGCGGCACCTGCTGGCACAGAATGCACTTGATGAAACAATGGCAGCGAGGTCTGCAAAATTCCTGATCGTCAATACTTGTGGGTTTATTGAATCTGCCAGGCAGGAATCCCTGGAAACTTTAAGAAACCTGGCAAAAAAGAAAAAGCCCGGTCAATTTCTCATAGCTGCAGGGTGCATGTCTCAGAGGATGCAGGCAAAACTGCTTGAGGAAGTAGAAGGGATCGATGCCATGCTGGGAACCCGCCGCTGGATGGATATCCACAAGGTGCTCAGCAGCCTACAGGCGAATGGGTCACTGCGCCCCTATTTGCACTTCCCGATGGCATCCTCCATGGGTCGGGACGAAGGCGGCGCTCCTGCGATCGCCATCCAGGGTAAGAGCAGCTACTTAAAGATCGCGGATGGATGCAACCGTCCATGTGCGTATTGTGCGATCCCGCTGATAAAAGGTTCCCTGGTCAGCAGGCCTGTCAATTCAATAATCGATGAAATGCTGATCCTCCAGGATGCAGGCATCCGGGAGGTCAACCTTATCGCCCAGGACATCACAGGTTACGGACAGGACCTGGGTTTTAAGGATGGCCTTTTCAATTTATTGGACAAAATATGCACAGCAGCTCCGAACATTCCATGGATCAGGCTGCTATACACATTTCCCGGGTTCAATGGCAATGAAATGATCCGTGTCATGAAAGCGCACCCCCAGGTCCTGCACTACATTGACATTCCGCTACAGCATGCAGACAATACAGTATTAAAGGCGATGAAACGCCCAAGTCAAACTGAAAAAGTCATGGCAGATCTCCAAACCTTGAGAAGCAACTTTCCAGACCTCGCTGCCAGAACCACATTCATAGTGGGTTTTCCTGGCGAAACAGACAGGGCATTTCAAACTCTGGTTGATTTTATCGAGCAGGTCCGTTTCAATCACCTGGGAGCTTTCACCTACTCTTTCGAGAAGGGCACCTCTGCTGAACAGCTGGGTGACCCAATCCCGATGGAAGTTAAAGAGGAACGCCTGGCATATTTGATGGAGGTCCAGTCTAAGATATCATCGCAGATCAACCATTCCTTCATTGGTGAGACTCTGGATGTGTTGATCGAGGGGTCTGATCCTAATAGCCAGATCCTGGTCGGCAGGACCAAACGAGATGCGCCTGAAGTAGACGGATTGGTCATTGCCCAGGGTGTTGGACAGGTCGGCAAAATTTTACAGGTGAAGATAGATAACGCAGGGGAACACGATTTGTTTGGTCGAGTGGTTAACGCTAAAGGTGATCTTTAGGAAATTGCCAGGTTAAGTGGTCGGCTCAGGTGTCGGAGTCTCTCCCGGTGTTAATTGTCCTTCAGGGGTGGGGGTAAGAGTAGGCGTAGGTGTGAAAACCGGCGCTGCCGTTGTCTCTTCAGGTATGGATGGGGGATTCTGGGTCTCCCAGCATTTTTCACCGATCCACACATAGGTTGGCTGGGCTACAGGGTCGCTGCCCAAAGCCATGGCCTGTTCATAATAAGCAAGTGCACCGCAAACATCCCCAGTCGAAGCTACTTGGTCAGCGTACTTGATCAATCCCTTGCGCAACCTTTCGGTTGCGGTCATGCCTGATCCATCCCTTAAATTGGGGAATGCCGGCTGGATCTGGCTGAAATAATACACGACCTGTTCCCAATTGATATCCCAATAACTCGCCCCTGTCAAATACAGACGCGCCCAGGTGCGATAACTATCAGCATCCTTGTCTAAAAGTGCGAAACGCTCTGCCAGGGAAAGGTCATAAATGCCTTGTTCAAGTTCACCGAGTTGCAAGATCTTTTCAACACCCCGGTTCCTCAAGGCGATGTAATACAACCCATCGACACTTACCGGTTGATAGGTCAAGTCCAGTTTGCGCAATTGATCCATCAGGTCAATAGCTTCAGACCACTGTTTATTGTTGATGGCATCCTGTATCTTCTGAAACAAAATATCTGCGCCACCGGTCTCGGGAAGAGGCACCGTGACCACCCTGGTCGGGGTTGGTGTAGGAGTGACGGTAGGTGTTTTTAATGAGTTCATTTGATACAGCACTTCATACAATTTCTCTGCAGCACCGGGATATTCAGGGTTCAGCCTTAACACATATTCAAATCGCTCTTGTGCGTTCTGGTACCATTGATTTTGCAGGTCGATCAAACCCAGCTCAAACTGTTCGCCTGCTTTGCGTGAGATCGATGACTCCTCCTGGGCAAGACGCCGATTGATGCCAGTTTGAACCCCAATCAGCGCCCCCAAAATGATAATAACCAGAGCCATGGCAAGCCCTACGAGCGGCCAAAATGCTTTGCGGTTAGAAAGTTTCCTGTCATTTATTTCGCTTGCTCCAGAAACATCGACTGGCAACGTCTCTGAATTGTCTGGTTTTTTCATGAGCCGAATTATACCGTAATCTATAAATGAACCAATTCACGCAATTCCCGACGGATGGGAATTAATGCACAGAGTAACCCAATTGCCATCGCAATAATTGCCATGATCCATTCCGGTAAACTCAAGGGCAACTTATTCATCAAAACCCAAACAACGACTCCGCCCAGTAGCCCTGAAAGTAAAGCCCTGATCATTGTCATGCCAGGAGAAAGGTTTGCGCCGAGGTTCTTTCCCAGCAATATCATCAAAACGACAGCCTGTAAGGTGAAAGCGATACTGTTTGAAAGGGCAATTCCTGCTGCATCCAGCCTTTTATAAAGGATGATCGCCAGGATCACAAATAACAGGGATGTGCCCGCGGTTGTCAACATCGGGATCCTGGCATTTTGCCTGGCGTAGAAAGACCTTACCAGCAATTCCACCAGGCTGTGTCCAGCCACCCCGATCAGAAAGGCGCGTGTCGTGAACATGACCAGGCTGGTTTCTTCAGCGGTAAAGTTAAATGCAAGCTGGACGAGGGGCAAGAGCCCCAACCCCAGGATGACACTGATCGGGATGGTGATCGCGATCATAACCCTGATCGTTTTGAGGATCTGGTCTTTCAGTTCCGTGAATTGTTCATTGGCCACCTTTTCAGACAAGGTGGGTAACAGCGCGGTGGCAATGGCAGTCCCGATCAAGGTTTCCGGAACTTGCATGATCAACCATCCATAGGTAAGCGCCGAAATGGCTCCCGATGCCAGCCGCGATGCCAGGTTGTCCTGGACCAAAAAGATCAATTGAATGAACAGCATACTGACGAGGCGTGGACCCATCATCCTGAGTACCTTCTTCACATCCGGGTCTTTGATCTTGAGCTGACATGACCACTTGAATTGATATTTGATCAACCCCGGCACCTGGATCAAAAGGTGCAAAACTGCACCGATGATCGCACCATAAACCAATCCCTTGATACCCAATCCAAAAGCAGGCAGGGTCATGCCAAGCACGCGCAGCCCCTTTTCTGGGGCTAAAATGATCGCCCCAAATATCTGCCCCACATCAAACAACACGGGGGCCAACGCAGGCAACAGAAAATGCTGGTTGGCGTGCAACCCCGCCATGATCAACCCACTGATGGAAAAAACAAGGGTCGAGATCAAGTTCAGGCGCATCAAATCAACAGCCAGCGCTTGTTGTTCGGTTGTGAACCCCGGGGCGATACCGACCTGGCTTCTAACCAGGGGGACAGCAAAAATCGCAATGAGTATTGAAAATGCAAATGTGACAATATATGCCAGGTTGGCAATGCGAGAAAACAATTGCCAGGCTTTATCCTTTCCATCTGTGGAAAGAACCGCAGAGAGGATCGGAATGAACGCCATGGCTAACGCACCCCCGGAGATCAGGGCAAACAACATATCCGGAAGGTTGTTAGCCGCATTAAAGACATCCAATTCCATTGAGAGGCCAAATTGCCTGCCAACGACCAGTTGCCTTAAAATACCCAGGGCTTTATCAACCGCAAAGAATATCGCGATCATCAGTGAGACCCTGGTTATCCGGCTGATCTTTTTCATAACAAATCTCCTCGTGTCCAAGTATAAATTATGCCAGGCCAATTGGCTATAGCAAACTTTTTTGAGGCATGCATGTTGATATAATAACCATGAAACAGACAGGCTCAAATGAAACCAGAAAAAACAGTTGGCTCACTTTATATCGTGGCAACACCCATTGGCAACCCTGAAGATATCACTTTACGGGCGATCCATATTTTAAAGCATGCCGATGCCATCATATGCGAGGAATTTAAAGAAGGTTCAAAATTATTACATTCGCTGGATATCCAGAACAACCTTGTTACCCTGAATGAGCATAACGAAGCAGAAGTGACTGACCAGATCATCAGCGACCTGGCTTTGGGAAAAACATTTGCCCTGGTTTCGGATTGTGGAACGCCAAATTTTGCCGACCCAGGAAAAAAGCTGATCAATGAACTCATTGGCACCGGCATAAAGGTCATACCCATTCCAGGCACCTCATCACTAATGACCGCACTGTCAGTTTGTGCTTTTCGCATGGATCAATTCCGGTTTGTCGGCTTTTTACCGCCAAAGCAGGAATTAAGAAAAAGCATCCTGCAATCGTTGAAAAGGGAGTCTGTGCCTTTAATCCTAATGGATACACCCTACCGCCTGGGGCGTTTGCTGGTTGAACTCAGCGAGATTTTCGGCAAGGAACAAACCATTTTCCTGGGTTGTGACCTGACAATGCCAAGCGAATTGATCCTGCATGGATCTCTTGACATGATCAGCAAGAGGATAGGTTCCCAAAAGAAGGAATTCATCTTAATTGTGGATAACCCCTCAAAGAACAAGAGGAAGTTTGACTAAACGCGCCTTTGTCCTTCACAGAAAGTCTCTTTCACTTCCACTGTTCATGCCCGATGCAACATTTGGCTTTGTCAAGAGTGTCCTAAGCCATGACCTAAAAAGTGTCGGCATCCAGGCCCTGGTGATGAACGCTTTTCACCTGATGCAAAAGCCGGGTTCCAGTGTGGTGCAATCCCTGGGCGGTTTGCACCAGATGGCGGGCTGGGAAAACCCGATCATCACTGATTCAGGCGGCTTCCAGGCCTATTCGCTGATCCACCAGAACAAGAAATTCGGCAGTCTGAACGAGAATGGGATCATTTTTCGCCCTGAGGGGACAGACCGCAAACTCCAATTGACCCCTGAGAAAAGCATACAACTGCAGGTAGGCTTCGAGTCAGACGTTGTCATTTGCCTGGATGACTGCACCCACGTGGACGCGCCATATTCAGAACAGGAACTTTCAGTAAACCGCACAATTGCCTGGGCAAGCCGCTGTAAGAAAGAATTCGAACACCAGGTTGAGTTACGTAAATTGCCGGTTGAAAAGACGCCACAAATATTTGGTGTGATCCAGGGTGGTGGATTCTTTGACCTGCGCAAGCGGTGTGCTGAAGCACTGCTTGAGATTGGCTTTGATGGCTTCGGGTTTGGGGGTTGGCCGCTGGACAGCCAGGGCAACCTGCTGGTGGAAATTCTGCAACAGGTGCGTGAGTTGATCCCCCAACAATTCCTGATACACGCCCTCGGGATCGGGCACCCCGAAAACCTGGTGACATGTTTTAACCTGGGGTATGACATTTTCGATTGCGCCATGCCGACAAGGGATGCCAGGCACGGCCGGCTTTATGCAATGAACGCACCCGCATCAAGAATATCTGACCCCAAAGACTGGTTTCATTATGCATATATCGGTGACGAGCGCTGGATCAAGAATGCTCAACCCATCTCCCCGCTTTGTGATTGTCCCTGCTGTGCACACTACAGCATCGGTTACCTGCACCACCTCTTTAAAATGAATGACAATTCATATCACCGCCTGGCAACCCTGCACAATCTACGCTTTATGACCCAATTGACAGGTTTATTGGCAAATGAACAAGCCTGATCCCCTGACGATCGAAAAATTGGTGGAGGCAGTAACTGCCAATTCCGTTTATAAAACCATGGATCACCTGCTTATCAGGCGTATCGTTGAAGAAGCACTTCCCCGGTATAAGAAACCTGGCGAAGTGATCAAATCTGCAAGAAAAAAACTGCACCAGGTTGGCTCGGCTTACCTGAACAAGAATTACAACTATGCGCAATGGTCTGAAAGGTTGACGTCCCTGCCAAAAGAGATCGTGCATCCAGATGTCAGGCAATTCTGCCTGGATGTGATGCCGTTTCACGCATCCACCAGCGAGCGTTTGCCCATCCTGGAGCAATTCTACAGTACCTCGCTTGCCCCCATCGGAAAAATTCACTCAATCCTCGACCTGGCTTGCGGGCTGAACCCGCTGGCCATCCCCTGGATGAACCTGGAGAATGGTGCCAGGTATGAAGCTTGCGATATCTTTACGGATCTCGTCGCCTTTGTCGCTGATTTCTTTTCCCACTTTTCACTCAACGCCCGGGCATATGTGAGCGACCTGCTCCAGGTAGACAGGCTACCCCACTTTCAGCTGGTCCTGCTGTTAAAAACCATCCCCTGCCTCGAACAGGTGGATAAGGAAATCGGAAAGAAGATCCTGACTGCCATCAATGCAGATCATGTGCTGGTCTCCTTCCCGGTGAAAAGCCTGGGCGGGGCGGAAAAAGGCATGAAGAAAAATTACGCCGATCATTTCCTTCAAATTGTCGACCAGGAACGTTGGGATGTCGCCAGGTTTGAGTTTTCAACGGAATTAGCCTTTCGATTGTCATCCAGGTCATGAAAACAAGTCACTTCGAACCGGAAAAACTGATCGATACGCTGCGATCGTCCAGGAAATATCGCGACCTGGACCTTCCATATGACTTCCTGCATGACGTTCTGCTGACAGAATCTGGAAACTCTCAAGATGCAACCATGATTGAGGCAAAATTCCGGAAAAAAGTCCATGAAGTCATTGCCCCTTACCTTGAAACGATCAACTACACCAAGGAAGCAGCCGCTTTGCAGGAATTCTTTCAAGAGCATCCCCTATCAAGCAGCAGGGAATATTGCACTTCCATTCTTTCCCGTCATTCCTCCACGCAGGAGCGCCTGCAGCACCTGGATCAACTATACCCGGCTTTGTTTGACATCACCGGGAAACCCCGACTGCTCGTCGACCTGGCGTGTGGATTAAATCCATTCAGCCTGCCCTGGATGGGACTGGATACTGCCACGAGGTATTTCGCGTATGACATTCACAAACCAAGGGTTGACCTGGTCAACCAGTTCTTCAGCATTATGGGCTTTGAACCTCTCGCCATACACCAGGATTTCCTGTTACACCCCCCCGGGTTAATTCCTGATGTAACCTTTATTTTCAAAGAAATCCACAGGATCGAAAAAAGAAAAGCAGGGGCGGTAAAAGCCTTTCTAGGTGCATACAGGTCCGTCTGGGTGATACTCTCTTTGCCGGATACGGACCTGAAAGGGCATCACGACCTGAGATCACAACACCGCCTCCTGGTTGAGCGCTGCATCCCTAAAAATTACAACTACGTCCATGAACTCAGCCTGGGTAGTGAATCATTCTATTTTTTAAGGCTGATCGATGGTTAATAAAGGCGCTTTCCCTGCTGCAGGCCACCTGGTTGGGTCAGACCCAGCCCTGGAACGCTATAAAGGGATCCTCGGCCAACAAGGCTACCAGGAGCTTCTCTCAACCCTGGAGAAACCCTTGCCGGGTGCCATCCGCATCAACACGCTCAAAGTGGATCCCCACAGGTCGATTGAAAAATGGCAAAAGTTATATAACTGGGATATCAAATGCGTTCCATATTATGAACATGGCTGGCAGGTAAGAGAAGCTGAAGTGTCAATTTCCAGAACCATCGAACACAGCATGGGCGAATATTACGTCCAGGATGCTGCGTCGATGCTGCCGGTCTCACTCTTCGATAAGTCAAATTTCAAGCACAGTCTCATCCTGGATATGGCGGCTTCCCCCGGCGGCAAAACAACCCATATCTCGGATATCACCTGCGATGGATCGCTGATCATTGCCAATGATGGCAGTGCCAGCCGCCTCCAGGCTTTGAAGGTCGTCCTTCAGAACTGGGGGTCGATCAACTATGCCATCACCAACTACCCGGGCGAGCAGATAGGGAACTGGTACCCTGACACTTTTGATGCCATACTCCTGGATGCCCCCTGCAGTATGGAAAACCTGCGTCACGGGATCCACCAGGAAGCCCGCCAGACAACCACAACTGAACGCCTGCGCCTTTCACAGAGACAGTTCAGCCTGCTGGAAAGCGCCTTTAAGGCACTAAAAAGCGGGGGGCAACTGGTCTACGCCACATGTTCCCTGGCACCTGAAGAAGACGAAATGGTCCTGGATGCATTGCTCAAAAAGTATCCCCGGGAAGCACGCATCGTTGACATTCCAAAGAGCATAATTGATGCGCCAGGTCTGACCAGGTTCGGTGACCAGGAGTTAGAGCCTTCTCTTAGAAATGCCTTACGCTTATGGCCTCATATTGCAGACACGAGCGGTTTCTTTTGTGCAAAGATAGATAAGCTGGGTCCTGTGTCAAACAGCGAACAACAAATTCCCTCAAGGGATTTTGCAAAAACAGGCCTGCGCGCTTTACAGGCAAATGAGGTCTCACAAATTTCTGGAGCAATTTCAGATGATTTTGGATTTGATATCCAGGAAGCGATGGATACCCTGGATGTCGATCTTTTTTCGCGCAATAACGCAATTTTCCTGGTCCCGCGCAGGTTTCACAGGGAGTTCAACAGCTGGCCTTTTCACTCTCTGGGCATGCAGATCGGCAAACTCATCGGCCAAACATTCCAGCCCACCCATGAACTCCTCAGCCGCTTTGGCTACCACTTTACAAAGGGCATCGTCTACCTGCCGGATGAGCAGGTTGGTTTGTGGATGGCAGGCCTGGATCTGCGCAGTGATCTACCCCAGGCACCGGCAGACGGAAGAACAAGCCTGGTGATGGATAATCATGGGCGAATCCTGGGCGGGGGAAAGGTGCAGGCTAATCGCCTGAGAAATTTACTGCCATCTCACTGCTTATTGCCGGGGATATCTTCCAAAAATCGCAGGTAATGGGTTGTCGCATTCTCAACATCACTGTAGTAGCCGCGATTTTGCTCGGGCAGCAACTTTGCCAGCTGGAACATTACCTCATCAGTAGCAAGGCTTCTTGTCTGCTGGTCAGGAAATTTTGAATCCAAAGCAAGCGAAAAGGGCGTTCCAACCCTGAAGAATACTTTTGTCCGTTTCAGCTTGCGGAAGTTCTCGTGGAATTTCTCAGTTCCATATAATCCCACAGGAATGATCGGTGCATTGCTTTTCTGGGCAATGGCCAAAATCCCGGGATTTCCCTTGATCAGTTTCCCGTCATTCGTCCGGGTTCCTTCAGGCGCCAGAACCAGGATCTTTTTATCTTCCAAAGCCTTGAGCGCTGTCTTTAAAGCGGTAAAATCCGCGGTTCCCCGGTTGACCGGGATGCCATGCCAGGTGTTGAACAGGAATCGCAAAAAGGGGCTGTCAAATGTCTCCTTTTTGACCAGGGAAACGAATTTTCGCGGCCAAAGGTAAGAAAATACCAGGGGGGCATCCAAAAAATTGATGTGATTGCCAAACAGGATCAATGGTCCGTCTTTGGGAATTTGACTGAGCGTGCCATAATCGATCTTGCAAAGAACCCACAGCAGGAACTTAATGATGATGTTGACAAAAGCTTCACGCATGAAAAGTTAGGCCTCAGTGATCAGTTCAATCTGGTTGTGATGGTTGATCAGGGTGATTTGTTCACCTTTTTCGCAAATGGTTTCGCCATCCGCATGACACGCCAAGGTTCCTTTTAGGGCGCTGATTTTCACCTTGCTTGAAAGGGGCATTTTTACCAGGGGATGCCCGGCATGGGTCCCACCCATCACTTTTACCAGCAACTTCAACAACTGGATGCGGGATGACTGTTCCACAATCAAAATGCTGAACAACCCATCATCCGGTTTCGATTCAGGGGCGATCATGAAAGTGCCGCCGAGGCGCACCCCGTTCATGGTGGTGACCATCGCACAGGCCTGTTCAATTGTCTGATCGTCCAGCTCAATTTTCAAAAGAGGTCGTTCATAGTGAAAGAACAATGTACTCAGTGCACCCAACACATAGGCCGGGGTACCGTTCAAAAAAGCCGGTAATTTTGCTGCCTCAAACCCCACGATCGTGTCAAACCCGATCCCCACGCCATTGCCAAAATACATCCCTTCGGGATAATCCCCCCCGATCACCTGCCCAACATCAATGTGCCTGGTTTTGCCCAACAGGATGGAATTGATGCTTTCGTTCAGTCCGGGTTTTATGCCCATACTGGCAGCGAAGTCGTTGCCGCGCCCCAACGGGATGACGCCCATTTTGGCAACCGCTTTGCCGTCCTTTTTGGCAGTCATTAATGCATTGACCACCTTGTTGGCGGTACCGTCACCCCCACCTGCCACCACGACGTCATATCCATTGGCAGCGGCGTTATACGCCAGCTCATAAACATGCTCTGCCGATTCGGTCTTGACCAGGTCAAAATCCAGCTTTGCCTCGGTTAATATTTTATTGATTTCAGGGATCGATTTTTCAGCCTGCCACTTGCCCGCTGAAGGATTGATGATAACTAGGTACTTGGTCATATATTGATGAGTTCTCCGATTTACTGGTAATAACTAATGGTTAAACACGGTAATTGACAATAGGTTCCCATTATTTTGCAATAGACGCGTTTATTCTGGATAATTCAGCAGGTAAAATGCTGCCGCGATGGCTGCCGTCTCCATCCTCAGGATCGGCTTTCCCAGGGAGATCACCTGTGCCCCACGCTCTTTTGCCATTACCGCCTCTTCTTCCGAGAATCCGCCTTCCGGGCCAATGAACAAGGCAATCGATCGACCTTTGATCGAATTGCCCAATTTCCCGATCGCCACTGAAAGATCGGCTTCTTCCCAGGCAAATAACACCTGCCCATGCTGAGCGCTCGCTGTCTCCAATGCAGTCGTGAACATCACCGGATCATGCAGCATCGGGATCCTTCCCCTGCTGGATTGTTCAGCTGCTTCGCGCAGGATCGTTATACAACGGTCTTTCTTTTCCAAAAATCGCTTGCCATCAACCAGGCTGCGGGAGCTGACAAAGGGATGGAATTCGGATATGCCGATTTCGGTGCACTTCTGCAGCACCAGCTCAAATTTTTCCCGCTGCGTCAGGCTGATAAACAGGCTCAATCTAAAATCCGGTTCACACTCCACTTTTCGGGATGACAAAACATTTCCACTTATCATATCATCGCCCGGGTTGTCGATCTCAACCTCGAATTCATAACCTGTATTGTCCAGCACAACAATATGGCTGTTTGCTTTCAACCGTAGAACATTTCTGACCTGCTGTGATGCCGCCTGGGTTAATACCACCCTGTCTGCGTTAATATTTTGTTTCGGAATAAAAAATCTATGCATTTTGTGACTTCCATGTATACTTAGTCATTGGAGATGAACCGCATGAATTTTACCAAAGAACAGGCAACCCTGTCAGAAACAAAGCCATTAAGGTACTTTGACCTTATCCTGGCAGTTTTTGTCATGGTCCTGATCGTCAGTAATGTGGCATCCTCAGCCAAGATCATCGACTGGGGTGTCAATCTCCTGGGTCTGCCCCTCGCTTTTGATGCCGGCACCCTTCTCTTTCCCATCAGCTACATTTTCGGTGATGTATTGACCGAAGTCTACGGTTTTAAGAATGCCCGCAAAGTCATCTGGATCGGATTCCTGTGCCTCGCCTTCAGCAGTTTTGTCTTCTGGCTGGTCCGCATCATGCCGGCTGAAAGCTCCTGGCAATCGATGGTCGGACAGGATGCCTACAATGCCATTTTGGGCGGGATGAGTTCCGGCGGGCTGGTCATAGCCAGCATTTTGGGCTACCTGACCGGCAGTTTTTCCAATGCCATTGTCATGGCCCTCGTTAAATCGATAACCAGGGGTAAATTTCTCTGGGTGAGGACGATCTCCAGCACACTGGTTGGTGAATTCATTGACACCGCGGTCTTCATCCTCATCGCCTCACTGACAAACGTTTTTCAATGGAACCTGTTCTGGACCCTGGTCATCACCAACTACATCTTTAAAGTTGGCATCGAGGTGCTCATGACCCCCCTGACCTACCTGGTGGTTGGCCGCCTGAAAAAAGGCGAAGGATTGGATATCACAGACCCTGGTCGCGACCTGAATCCGTTTCGCTTCCGCTCCTGACCCCCTCTTTGGCTTCAATAATGACCGTGTATTCCCCGCGGATATTCTCATTGGCCAGGATCTCCAGCATTTCTGACATGGACCCACGGTAGACGGTCTCAAATTTCTTGGTCAGGTCATTTGCCACACACATGCGCCGCTCCCCCAATACCTCCAGGGCATCCCTTATAAAAGCGACTAACCTGTAGGGGCTTTCATAGTAGATCAGTGTGTGGGGTGAGTCTTTGTCAACAGCAATAAACCTGCGCCGGGGACCCTGTTTGTGTGGCGGGAAGCCCCTGAACGTAAAGCTATGCGCAGGAAGGTCGGACAGCACCAGGGCGGTCAGCGCCGCGTTGGCACCCGGGATGACACTCACCCCAATGTTGTTCTCGATCGCTGCGTGTGCCAGCAGGTAACCCGGGTCAGAAATACCCGGCATGCCGGCGTTGGTTACCAGCCCGATCGTGGTGCCTTCCAGCAACCTGTCAACGAGTTTACTAATCATGCTGTGCTCATTGAAGTTGTTAAATGCCAGCTGGGGTTTGGAGATATCGTAATGTTTTAACAGGTTGGAAGTCTTGCGGGTATCCTCCGAAACGATGAGGTCCACATTTTTCAAGGTCTCAACAGCCCGGTAAGTCATATCCCCCAGGTTGCCAATGGGTGTCGAAACCAGGTATAGCATTTTTACCCTTCAACTGCCAACAGGGAAGTGATCGAAGCAATGGTCTGCTCATTGTCGAGGTGATGGATCGCCTTGATCCCCAGCGCAATGGCGGCATTGACATTTTCGATCAGGTCATCGATAAAAATACAGTTTTCAGGCTTTGCCTTCATGCGTTCCAGGGCGATCTCGTACAACTCCCTGTCGGGTTTGGATACGCCTTCCTCTGCCGAGATGATGATCTCATCCACCAGTGAATGCAGTCCAAACACTTTTTCCATCGTCAATCGGGTCTTATCCCCTGCGTTGCTCAGGATCGCAGTTTTATACTTCTCACGCAGCGGCTGGATAAATTTGACCAGCGCCTTGTTGAGCCGTTTCTTTGACATCACATTGCGAAAGAAGCGTTTGCTGATCTTTGGTGAGATATGCCAGCGCTCACCGATCATCGCCCACATGTCATCTTCTTTCAATTTGCCATTCATGACATCCCAGAACATGGGCGAATTGCTGGGATCTGAGATCAGCAGGGTGACCTCCGGGTCATCCGCCATCCCCAGCAGCGTTTGCCACTTCTTCAGCTTGTCCAGGTTGGGTGTTTTGTAAAGAACGCCGCCAAAATCTAAAATGATCGTATCAATTGCCATGCGATTTTCATTTTCCTTTGTAATAGAAGATTATACGATATCTTATCCATTTCCTGCCCTTATTGATTAATGTTAGAATTCAAACAAGGAATTTATGAAGGGATAATTATGGAAAGAATTGTGCCCGTAAGATCGTCAGAAGAGATCGACCTCTATATCCGCACGATCTACAGCCTTTTACGCTCAACCACCGAGGTCCAGATCAGGTCCCTCGAAGAGGTGCATGCCGGCATGAACTCCTCCCTGCACCCTGGTGCCCGGGATGAAGACCCGGATGTTTCCGCCCTCATCTACAGCATCCTGCGCCTTCCGGGCTGCATCTTTTCCACCAGGACGGTCCTTTTGGGTCAGAGTGCCAGTGTCTTTCACCAACAGGGCATCCACGACATTGAATCCTGGCAGGAGGTCTCAGCCAAAGCACGCCGCAGGCGCTGTTATTTTGATGGCAAGGATCGCCTGGCGTGTTTCATCGCTTCCAGGTCCGATATTGACGATGTCGTCCCAAGCCTGACCGCCTTGCAGATCGAATGGAACAAGATGCATGGCCTGCTGAGGTCTGCCATGGATTTCAGCAACAATAGCGGGTCACTCTTTGCAGACGACCGTTCACAAGATCTTGCCGCCATTTTGCACATCCCGGATGAGGACCTCGCCCGCCTGAGGATCGTTCTCGGGGCAGATTACACCGCCATCCTCAGCCTCATTGCCGGCAGGAAATGCGACCTGCAGGTTAAATTGTTCAGCGGCTCGCTCAACGAGTATCGCAAGGCCACCCAGATGTGGTGGGAGAATATCCTGGCCAAGTTTCCAGGGGTTGCCCAGCGGCCTGTCTATTTTGTCTCCAGCAACACCCACAGCCTGATCAATCCTCTTTCAGGCTTTGCCATCAAGAATCGTAAGAAGTTGATCCAGTATATAGAAAGCGCAGACCAGCAGGATTTACGCGCTGAACTGGACGATATTCGTAACAACCAGGTCCAGTCATCCCCTGAAAATTTCTTTTACTATGTATTGAAAAAGTTCCTTTCCACTCCGGAAGGCAGGGAATTGCTTGCGCAGCAGGTCGAGGACGAGATCGCTCACGGCATCATGCGCATCCCCAGCGAACACGCTTTTGATATCGAAGCCCAGGTGATCGACATTTCCCGGCTGGATCCCCACAGCCTGGATCAACGAATTGCGCCAGGGTTATCGAGTGGTAACCCGGGTGAATGGGATTTTTTAAAGAAAACTGACGCTGTTATATTAAATATCGATTATCCCCTGGGTCTTGCGGCTTACAACCTTCTGAGCAAGATCGCCGAGAGCACCAGCCAGATCCTGGGCATCTACATCATGGGCAAAGCGGCGACCCTTAACGGGCGCCGTGGTGATGTGATGATCCCCAACGTAGTGCATGACGAACAATCGCAAAACACATACATTTTTAATAACTGTTTCTCCGGGACCGATGTGTCTAATCACCTGATCTATGGCACCGTTTTGGATAACCAGAAAGCGGTAAGTGTCATGGGCACCTATCTGCAAAACGCAAAGATCATGGATGTGATCTACCGCGAAGGCTATACCGACATTGAAATGGAATCCGGGCCTTACCTCTCGGCGATTTATGAAATGTATCGCCCCAAAAGACACCCCGTTAATGAAATTGTAAACCTCTATTCACTGCCATTTGACCTGGGCATTTTACATTACGCCTCAGACACCCCGTTAACCAAAGGCAAGAACCTTGGCGCGGGGGCACTGTCTTATTTCGGCGTCGATTCCACCTATGCAACCACCCTGGCGATCCTAAGGCGCATCATGCAGATGGAAAAAGCCAGGCTCGCAGACCGCTGAACATTCTGAGCAAAGAAATACAGTGATTAATTAAAATGAACAGCGGTTATAACCGCTGTTCATTTTGTTTTACTTTAACTGATCCCTTAATTTTTGGGCTGTTGCCCGGTAAGCCGCCAGTTTTTCCCGTTCCTTTTCAACCACCTGGGCGGGAGCCTTGCTGCCAAACGCTCCACCCAGCAGGGTTTCCAGCCGCTCGACCTGTTTTTCAGCTTCCGCCAGTTCAGCCAGCAGCCTTTGACTTTCCGCTTCCTGGTCCACCAGGTCGCTTAACGGCAGGCGCACTTCCACCCCGCCCACCACCAGGGCCACTTCCTGTTCATCACGATGTGCCACCTGTTGCATGAGGGTCAGTTTCTCGGGGTCGATCCCTGCCAATGCACACAGCGTCGCCTTCTGGCCTTCGATCACCTCCAGCTTCTCAGAGGCAATGATCCTGGCGGGTATCTTTTTGCCGGGTGCCACTTTCTTTTCCGCCCGCGCATTCCTGATCGCACGGACAATTTCCTGGATCAGGGCAAAATCACTGATCTTCTGCTCCTCCCAGCCCTCAAGCGCCGGGGTCTCAGGCCATTTCGCCATGATCAGTGCCTCTTCCCAGCCGCCATCTGGTGCAAAATCCGGGAATTCAGCCTGGCATTCGCCCTTAAGATAGCCCCACATGGCTTCGGTCACATACGGCGTGTATGGGTGCAGCAACCTCAGGCTGGTGTCAAACACCCTTGCCAGGGTATAGGCGGTGTAGTAGGCCTCATCGCCGCCCTTTTCCATCTGCACCTTGGATATCTCCAGGTACCAATCTGCAAAATCGCCGTAGATAAAATCGTAGATCTGCCGGCCTGCCTCGCCAAATTGGTGACCCGCAAAAAGGTTATCGACATCCCTGAGCAGCAACTTCATCCTTGCCCATATCCAGGAATCCGCCAATGACCAGTTTGCTTCACCTTTCGCCTGTCTTGGTGCCTTATCCAAAGCCCCGAGGACGAAGCGCCCGATGTTCCAGACCTTGTTCGCAAAGTTGCGGTTTGCCTCGATCTTCTTGATCGAGATGCTCATGTCATTCCCGGGTGTGGAGCCGACCAGCAGGGTGAAGCGTAGCGCATCCGTTCCCAGTTCGTCTATCACGGTCAGCGGATCGATCGCATTGTTCTTGGTCTTGCTCATTTTCTGCCCTTTTTCATCGCGGATGATCCCGTTGAGATACACCGTGTCGAAAGGCACCTGCCCGGTAAATTCCAGCCCATCCATGATCATCCGGGCCACCCAGAAGAACAGGATGTCATAACCCGTCTCCAGCACAGAGGTTGGGTAAAAATAGTTATAATCTGCCGTATCCTCCGGCCACCCAAGGATCGAGAAAGGCCACAGCCCGGATGAGAACCAGGTATCCAGCACGTCCGGGTCCTGCTCTATTTGCGCACTGCCACATTTCGGGCAGATGCTCAGGTCTTCCCGCGAAACGGACATCTCATGACAGCTGTCACAATACCAGACCGGGATGCGGTGTCCCCACCATAACTGCCGGCTGATGCACCAGTCCTGGATATTTTCCATCCAGTTGTAATAGGTCTTGGTGAAGCGTTCAGGCACGATCTTTATCCTGCCGTCCTTTACCGCTTCGATCGCCGCCTTTGCCAGCGGTTCGATCTTGACGAACCATTGGGTCGAAACGAGCGGTTCGATGATCTCCCCGCCGCGTTGGGATCTGGGCACGTTCAACTGGTAGGGTTCCTCTTTGATCACCAGGCCTTGTTCTGTCATGTCGCGCCAGATCTTCTTGCGGCACTCAAACCTGTCCATACCCTGGTAAGGCCCCCCATTTTCGTTCAGTGTCGCATCCTTGTTGAGGATGTTGATCAGCGGCAAGCCGTGCCGTTCGCTGATCTCATAGTCATGCGGGTCATGCCCGGGGGTGATCTTCAATGCACCGGTCCCGAATTCCCTGTCCACATAAGTGTCAGCGATCACCGGGATCTCGCGGCCCAGGATCGGAACCACCACCTTCTTGCCCACCAGGTCCTGGTAGCGCTCATCATCAGGATGAACGGCCACAGCTGTATCGCCCAAAATGGTTTCAGGGCGCGTTGTTGCCACCGGGATGTATCTGCCGGATCCGTCTGCCAGCATGTACTTGAAGAAGTACAGTTTTCCCGGCTCCTCCTGGTATTCCACTTCCAGGTCAGACACCGCGGTCATTAATCCGGGAGACCAGTTGATCATTCTCGGCCCGCGGTAGATCAGGCCTTTTTCATACAAGCGGATGAACGCTTCGCGCACAGCTTTGGATAAACCCTCGTCCAGGGTGAATCGCTCCCTGCTCCAATCACAGGAAGCCCCCAGCCTGCGGATCTGTTGGGTGATAATGCCCCCATACTTCTTTTTCCATTCCCAGGCATACTCCAGGAACTTTTCCCGGCCTAATTCCACCCGTTTCTTGCCCTGTTTTGCCAGGTCTTTTTCCACCATCAGTTGGGTCGCGATCCCGGCGTGGTCCGTCCCGGGGATCCACAGCGACGGCTCGCCTTTCATGCGGTGATAACGGATCATCAGGTCCTGCAGGGAAACGAACAGGGGATGCCCCAGGTGAAGTTCTCCGGTGACATTGGGTGGTGGGATCGCGATCACAAAAGGTTTCTTGAACGGGTCGAACCCGGGTTCGTTGGGATCATTCGTCGGCTTAAAATATCCCTTTTCCTCCCACTCCTGGTAGATCTTTTTCTCAAGATCCTTGAATTCATATGTTTTCGGTAGTTCTATCATGCTTATCCATACTCCAATTCGTAATAAAAAAAACACACTTTCATTCAAGAGGACGAAAGTGTGTCTTCGCGGTACCACCTCAATTCATGGGTTCAAAATGACCCATGCACTCAACCCAGGACAAGATCCTGTCAAGCGTTATCGGGCTTTCCCGTGCCGGTCTATTCTCTGTGCACAGATTTCTTCAGCATCTGCCTGGCGACTTCAACCTGTTCATCCCTGAATTGCTTTCACCAATTAACAATTCTCTCTGCCGGGTCTCCCAGGTCTACTCCTCCAGGCTCAATATTCAGTTACCCCTGATTATACAACAAATATTCCCTGACCGCTTTCTCACTTGTCCATTGACACGACTTGTGATTCCCAGCGGTGCCAGCCGCCAAATTTCTCTTCGATGATCTTCTTGCCCTCACCGGGTTTTTCCAATCCCATCAGTTCGAGGTCAGCATCCACCATGATGCGTACCAGTTCGTGGAATTTGATGCGCGGCGACCAGCCTAACAGTTTTTTCGCTTTGGATGGGTCAGCCATCAGGTAATCCACCTCGGTGGGTCTGAAGTAGCGTGGGTCGATCTGCACGTAATCATGCCAGTTCATCCCGACATAGCCAAATGCCTCGTCAAGGAACTCCCGGATGGAATGCGACTCGCCCGTGCCAATGACGTAATCGTTCGGCTCTTCCTGCTGCAGTATGAGGTGCATCGCTTCGAGGTATTCCGGGGCATATCCCCAGTCCCGTTTGGAATCCAGGTTACCCAGGTAGAGAATGCTTTGCTTTCCCGCCCTGATCGCCGCCAATGCCCTGGTGATCTTGCGGGTCACAAATGTCTCGCCCCGCCGCGGGGATTCATGGTTGAAAAGGATGCCGTTGACAGTGAACATGCCGTAACCTTCGCGGTAGTTCTTGGCCATCCAGTAGGCATAAAGTTTGGCTGCCGCATACGGGCTGCGCGGCACAAAAGGCGTATCCTCATTTTGGGGTGGTTTGGCTGCCCCGAACATTTCGCTCGAAGATGCCTGGTAGAACTTTGTGCTCAAACCGCTTTTTCGAATGGCTTCCAGGATGCGTGTAGTGCCCAACCCGGTGACATCACCGGTGTATTCAGCCATATCAAAACTGACCCGCACATGGCTTTGCGCCGCCAGGTGGTAGATCTCATCCGGTTTGACCTGGTAGATGACGTCCAGAAGGCTGTCCGTTGCCGCCATGTCCCCGTAATGCAGGTATAAATTAACCTTGTCACCATTTCCATGGGGATCGTGGTAGATATGGTCGATTCTTCTTGTATTGAAGGTACTGGTTCTTCTGATCAAGCCGTGAACCTCATACCCTTTATGTAAAAGTAACTCCGCCAGGTAGGATCCATCTTGACCTGTAATGCCTGTGATCAATGCAGATTTCAAAATACGCCTCCAAATAGATGTCTTGAGCCGTTAGTATATCCTTAGAATTTGAGAGTGTCAATTACATAAACGGGAAAGTGTAAAAACAATAATCGATAGGATCAAGACATTTTTGGCTCATTTTTGCCAGGCCCGCATGATGAGGCAATGCCCCCCCCTCACCTGAACCTCTCCCCCCGACTGATGAGGTCCGATAACCAGTGAACATCCGTCGGGGGGAGAGGGAATATGGGCAAAGGAATAAAGTTTTTTCCGCCTGAGTTAAGAAATGTCAGCTACTGCCTTGCTGATAAAAGCCCTCTCCCCCCAACGGTTATTTGATGATCGCAGACAAGATGATTGAGGGAAGAGGGAATATGGGCAAATGGAGTTTTTTTTATATTCCGCTTGAGTCAATAAATGCCAGCCTTTTCCACGCTGACAAAAGCCCTCTCCCCCCAACGGTTGTTTGTTGATCACAGACAAGATGATTGGGGGGGGGAGAGGGCCGAAGGTCCTGAGCCCGAAAGGGCGTGAGGATGTGGGTGAGGGGGAGTAACAATGATCCAGGCAGAATTGATCCAGCCTGCCAACTTTGTATCATTAACCTCATACTGTTAAAGACTCTCAAAACGGTATTATTTGATAAAATCTCTTAGTTGTATGATGGATTGATTCCAGCCATATTTGACAGTTCCAACCTTCTATGGCATGATGTTTTTTAAGGCATTCAGTAAATGGCAAGAAGAAATTCCTCTTATTCAATTTTGCGCTGGTTCTCGATCGGCTTGATCATCATGTCTGTTTTCCTGATGACGGTCCACCTGGTCAGGTACAGCCGCATCCGCTCCAATTTTCCCAGCGGGTTGAAGATCGCCGGCGTACCGGTCGGTGAACTGAACTATGAACAGGCCACAGAACGCCTCTACGCAGTTTTCTTTTCACCCATCGAGGTGCGTTATGGCGCCAATGCGATCCAGGTCAACCCCTCCACCCTCGGCTTTGAATTGAACCTCGAATCGATGCTCACCGCAGCGGATAAACAGCGTGTCAGTGAATCTTTTTGGGTCGGTTTCTGGAAATACCTCTGGAACCAGCCCCAGACGACCCAGAATATCCCCCTGCAGGCCGAAGTGGATGAAGCGCGCCTCCGTTTGTACCTCCAAAATGAGATCGCGGCCAGGTACGATGTCACAGCCACCCCGCCCATCCCAATCCCCGGTGAAACAGGCTATTATGCCGGCCAAACCGGCACCCGCTTGAACATCGAAAGGGCAACGATGCAGGCCATTTCTGCCATGAGGTCCTCCGCAAACCGCACCATAAACCTGACCTACGACCGCACCAGCATTCCCCGTGCACCGCTCGGTCTGCTGGAAGTATCACTGAAACAGATCATTGAATCATCCGGCTTTGACGGCCTGGTTGAGTTGTACCTTGAGGATATGCAAACCACCCAGGTCATGCAGTTTGCCTACAGCACCGTGGAAGGCGACCTGATCAAAGACATTGCCTTTTCTTCCTGGAGTACGATCAAGATCCCGGTGATGATAAGCGCTTATAAGCTGTTAAATGAGCCAACCGACCCGGAAGCCTTGCAGCTGATCAAGGAGATGATCGATAAATCCGATAATGAGTCAACCGATGCCCTCTCAATGACCGTCATTGACCCGAACCTCGCCCCTTTGGTGGTCACAGAGGACCTTCGCACGTTGGGCCTGACCGATTCTTTCTGGGGGGGACACTTCTACATCGGTGCACCTCTCTTGCAGCGCTATGAGACAAAAGCCAACCAGCGGCAGGATATCGACACAGAACCCGATATCTACGCCCAGACAACCGTCTCGGATATGGGCCGCTTGATGGAGGATATCTACTTCTGTTCGGAATACAATGGCGGGAGCCTGATTGCCGCCTTTAATGGCGACATTTCTTCGGGGGAATGCCGCCAGATGGTGGAGCACCTCGCCGCCAACAAGATCGGCGTCCTCATCCAGGCTGGTGTGCCATCAGGCACCATTGTCGCTCACAAGCACGGCTGGGCCAACGAATCGGATGATGGCTACATCCACACCATCGGCGATGTGGCCCTGGTCTACTCCCCTGGTGCAGACTATGTGCTGACCATCTTTGCCCACCATCCCGTGCAAGCCATCTTTGACCCGGTCAACCTTCTTTTTGCCAACCTCTCGACGGCGATTTACAATTACTACAATCTACAGGCGCAATAAAAAAGTCCAGATTCTGTAAAACCTGGACTCTTTGTGATTTATTTAAATCGCCTTACCCGATAAAAACCTCAACATCATCCCCTTCGTCATCCACTTTCACATAGAGGGGATTATTGCTGTTGATGTTGTGATCAAAATCAGCAAAGAAGACATCGAGCGGCATATCTTTGATCTTGGGGATCGTATTCCCAAAATTGTGAAAGAACCAGCGCAAGATGCCGAATGGCACAGGCAGTGAGATATTGATGTTGGCCTTGTGTTTGCCTTTTTTCTCATGCACTTTTACGTGCAGCCATTTCATTCGACTTGTCATTGCCGATAATGCCATGATCGCGATCCCGATGATGAAGGGGAACCATGAAAGCCAGAATCCCCACCCGAAGCCTTTGGCGGAATACCCGAGGTACATCCAGATCGCGCTGATCACCGTCAAAACCAGGCCAATGCTGAAAGGCAGCCACCACCAGTGCTTGAGGTTTTTAATCCTTTTCAACTCTTCCGGTGGAATTTTTAGCGGCTGCTCATCACTTTCTCGACCTCCTGTCGATCCCAGCACCTCGGCATCCGTGAATGTCTGGTCATTGGTCTCGTCTTCAGCCGCCGCACTGCTGCGATCGATCGCATCCAGAAGCCGCAAACCTTCCTCGGCGGTGATATCACCATTCTCGATCATGCTAAACAATTTTCTTTTGGTTACATCTTCGCTCATTTTTTCCTCGCTCATTTTTCCAATGACCTGAACAATCGCTCAGCCTGGTCAACGCTGATCTTCTTTTCCTGCAGCATTTTCAGGATCATAAGCCGTTCCTCATCACTGGCGCCTTTTGACCGCTTCACACTGCCTTCAGCATCAGCGCTTGCATGGAAGGGAGGCACTGGCGGGATGGGAGGAATTGGGGGGATGGGTGGGATTGGGGGGATGGAAAAATCGCCCAATTCCTTGCCAACCTTCCTGCCCATCTCCTCAAGCCGTTTTTGCGCTTCTTCGATGCGCTTGCTGGCCATTTCGGTCGCCCGTTGAATATTGATATGGATCGTCTGGTCGATCGAATCGGCATTGGATTTGAAACGACTGCCCAGGTCGCCCAGTTTCGATCCTTCCGGCCATGCGCTGTCAGTGACCTTTACGTCACCACCCGCATTTGCTTCAAAATGAATCCCTCCTTCGCCCAAAATCGCAGCGATGTCGCCCTCGCTATCTTCTTGTTGCAGCCCGCCTACCTTCAATTCTGCGTATCCCCCGCCGTGCAGGCCAAATTCAATGTGGGCGACCGGGGGCACCAGGTATGCCTGGATATCGCCGCCTGCCACCAGTGTGGTTGATTCAGGTTCACCCACCAGCGAAATCTTAATGTCCCCACCCACCCTTACATTGATCCCGTAAGGACAATCACCCAGGTGAAAATGACCCCCCACTTTGGATATTGAAAAATCGCCCGAGATACCCTCACCTGTAAATGAACCGCCGACCTTGCCGATCGATAAACCGTTGATCGCCCTGGCGCGGCAGTCGCCGCCTATCTTCTCAACCTGCAGGTCCTGCACATTCTCTGCGACCACCTCCCCGCCGACCTTCTCAATCGTTGCCGCCTCAGAAACATTGCGCACCAGGCAGTTGCCGCTGATCTTCTCGGCATTCAACGACCGGCAATCAGCAACATGCAGGTTGCCTAGCACTTTCTCACAATTGAATTCGCCGGTCATGCCTGACACATTGATGGAGCCCATCGCTTTTTCGATATTGATCTCCAGCCCGGCGGGTAAAGCCAGCTCACAATTCTGCATGCTGGTCAGGAAAACCTCGTTCCCGGATTTGCTCAGGTTGAGCATCTCCTGGTTCTCTGAGCTCGCCACGATCTGCTCCGCCTGGTTGCCAACGATCTTAAGCGATCCGTAGGATTTGATGTTGACGGATGTGATGTCATTTGTATAAGGCAGTGATTTTTGAGCCATAGTACATTTTCCTTTCACTACTTTTGGTAGGTAATTAGATAATAGCACAATATTAAATTATGTCAAGTTAACATTTGATAATATTTAGTTATATATATTGATTATTAATTCTTCCGCATATTAATATTTGGATAAATTATTATTTCGTTTATTGGGTCTCTTTTTCGGCAATGGCAAATCCAGGTTTTCCCATTTGGGTACAGGAAGCCTTTCTGACGAGCATCGGTCTGGCCGGTTCCTGGGGATGATTGCCTTTCATGATTATTTCCATAAATTGGTTGACGTATCATTTTTGCCTGGTGTATAATACATGCGCTCGCCCCCGTAGCTCAATGGATAGAGTGCCTGACTTCGAATCAGTCGGTTGCGTGTTCGAATCACGCCGGGGGCATTCTCGTTTAATCTTTTCATTTAGGTTTATCAACAGTGACTTCGAACCCCACAGGATGGGGCAAGTGTCAGTCGGTTGTGTGTTCGAATCACGCCGGGGGCACTTCGTTTTTAAATCGGTGACCTCGAACCCCACAGGATGGGGCAAATATCAGTCGGTTGCATGTCCCTCTTAAGGGATGATATTCGAATCACGCCGGGGGCACTTCGTTTTTAAATCGGTGACCTCGAACCCCACAGGATGGGGCAAATGTCAGTCGGTTGCGTGTTCGAATCACGCCGGGGGCACTTCGTTTTTAAATTGATCACGCTCCGTCTCACTGAGATGCACCGCATTCTTATCCCACTCCACAGCGCTTCGGCCATTAATAAAACCGGCTTGCGGTTGATATTACACAAGCCAGCCAGTAAACCCGGCCTGCCCATGATCCCGCGGTCTTTAAAATCAAATCACCTTGCTGCGAAATCCATCATTAGTAAAGATGAATCGCTAATTCTCAAATAAATCTTATAATATAGCGATGAATAATTCTCCTCAAACACCCCCCAAAAAACGTACATTTAAAAATCTGGTTGAATTCCTGGGTTTGAAGCGCAGCGTGGTTGCCGTTCTCGCCATGGTCATCCTGGTGGGTATGGGCGAAAAGATGGGAGAACGCTTCCTCCCCCTTTACATCCTGGCGCTGGGCGGCAGTAACATTGCGATTGGCTTGTTGAATGGCATGGATAACCTGCTGAGCGCGTTGTACTCCTTCCCCGGCGGGTACCTGAGTGACAAACTGGGCTACAAACGGGCGCTGCTGGTTTTCAACCTGATCTCCCTGGTCGGTTACGGGATCGTCCTGGTCTTCCCCACCTGGCAGGCGGTCATCGTGGGAGCGATCTTCTTCATTTCCTGGACGGCCATTTCCCTGCCGGCAACCATGGATCTGGTGGCAACCACCCTGCCTGCCAACAAGCGCACCATGGGCGTCTCCATGCATTCGCTGGTCCGCCGGATCCCGATGGCACTGGGACCCCTGGTGGGGGGAACGCTGATCTCCATATACGGTGAAAAGGCAGGTGTCCGCTATGCCTTCATGGCAGCCTTTTTGTTGGGCATTGTCGCGCTGGTTCTTCAACAGGTTTTGATCAAGGATACCCATAAAACCAAAAAAGCTGAATCCAATCCCTTGAAACTTTTCAGGTTTATCTCACCCGACCTGCGCAACCTGCTGGTTTCCGATATTCTCATCCGTTTTTGTGAGCAGATCCCGTATGCGTTTGCGGTGGTATGGGCAGTTAATAATAACGGCATCACCCCCATCCAATTTGGCGTGCTGACCACGATCGAAATGGTGACCGCCATGCTGGTCTACATCCCCATTGCCTACCTGGCGGATAAGAACACCAAGAAACCGTTCGTTTTCATCACCTTCATTTTCTTCACCATTTTCCCATTGGCGCTGCTGTTGGCACGCAGTTTTGAATTAATGATCATCGCCTTCATCATCCGGGGATTAAAGGAGTTTGGCGAACCCACCCGCAAGGCCATGATCATGGACCTGGCACCTGAAGATAAAAAAGCCAGCGTGTTCGGGTTATATTACCTGGTGCGCGATGTCATTGTATCCCTGGCAGCTTTTGGCGGAGCCTTCCTCTGGAACATCTCCCCCAGGGTCAATTTTCTGGTTGCCTTTGGCTTCGGTGTTACCGGGTCGCTTTATTTCCTGGTATTTGGCCGTGACCTACGGCAAAAACAGGCCGAATAAGATTTTTATAAAAAGGTATTTTTTAGGAGAGGTAAAATGAAATGGATCACCCGCTCGCATGTGCATGTTGACCGCGTAGCCTGCCCCTGGCTGATCACCCGCTTCGTGGACAGTGAGGCCGAGTTTTTGTTTGTTCCCAGGAGTGAAATTGAGCGCCTCGCCAGGGAAACTGGTGCCATCCCCTTTGATGCCCCCGGGGTGGAACTGGGACATCGTGATGGACGCTGCTCATTCGAGTCGATCATCCTCAAATACGGGTTAAAGGAACCCGGCTTGCTGCGCATGGCAAAGATCATCCATTCCGCTGATGTGGAGGAGGATTTTGACAAGGACCCTCTTGCCCGTGGGGTTGAAGCGATCGCTAGCGGGTTCAGCCTGCGTTTCCCCGATGACCCTGAAAATCTTGCTCACCAGTTTGATGTGTATGATGCGTTATATGCCTGGTGTCGATTGGATGTCAGCCAAACCGGCCTGACTTAAGCTTCCTCTCCAGGTTTTTCGGAAAGATCCACAATAGATTTTTGTATGGAAACACTGTCAGTCGGTTGGGCGCTTTGTCCAAAGCTCACCCACAGGGTGCATGAGGGGATGAAATTCGAACCATGTCTGGGCTATTTCCTTTCTCCCTAAAACTCTCCTGTGTTATCATTAATCCAAGGAGATCTATCTATGCGACCTGATTGGGATTCATATTTCATGAAAATTGCTTATGCTGTCTCTGAACGCAGCACCTGTGATCGCGCATTTGTCGGCTGTGTCCTTGTCTATGAGAAGCGCATCCTGACCACCGGCTTCAATGGCTCCCCCGCCGGCCAGGCCCACTGTGATGAGATCGGGCACCTGCTGGTCGATGGGCATTGTGTGCGCACCATCCACGCCGAGACCAATGCCATTATCCAGGCCGCCCTGCATGGCGTTTCCACCCGCGGCTGCACATGTTATGTGACCCACTTCCCCTGCCTGAACTGCACCAAGGCCCTGATCAATGCCGGCATCACCAGGCTTATCTACTCTGTTGCCTATCGCCTGGATGAAAATGCCCTGGATTTCCTGCGCCAGGCCAATGTAGAGGTTGTCCACCTGCCATATGAACCAAAGTGACACTCGCCTGGCAGCTTTCGCAGTAATTTAAATTCTTAACCGGACCTGCCGCCAGTTCGATCCAGCAGTTGGTTTGTCATTTCCCAGATCCTTGCGCCGCATGCCGGGTCAGTAACTCTTCTGTCTGGTTCTTCCTGTTTACGCTTGTGGTAATAAACCAGCGTCTTTCCATCCATCTCCGGCGAACAGGCCAGGTAAATAGCCAACCAGGCAGCCTTTTGCGGACTGACCGGCAGGCTGGACATGGCTATCTTCCCTAAAAATCCCAGGTCCTCCCCGATCCTGCTGCGAAACGGTCCCGGGCAGAAGGCAAAGACAGACACCAGCGGCTGGTTTTCGACCATCAACCTTTTCCCCAATTCCCAGGCATAGTTCATCAAGTAAAGCTTGCTCAGGCCATACACTTTAAACACATCGCCAAATCTTGGCCTGGGCATCACCCCAAAGTGATCCAGGTCGATCGATGGCGCCCCGCGATGGCGCGTCGAAGAAGTAAAAATGATCCGAGGCTTATCAACGCAATGCAGGTCCTGCCTGATGATCCCCATGGCCAAGAAGTTCCTGATCATCCGCGCATAAGAAAAACAATTGACCTGCAGGATGAGGGGGATGCCATCCTGTGTCACCAGGTCGCCGCCCGCTGCCATCCCCGCATTGCACATCACAACGTCCAGGTTGACCTTTTCATCGCCTAACTGCCTACAGAAACGGTCCACGCTGTCAAAACTTGCCAGGTCCACGACCCTCAAGCTCACCTTGTCGTTCCCGGACGCCGCTTGAATTTCTGCCAGTTCGTCATGATATTCTCTCCGGCAGCCCATGATGACGTTGGCCCCCCGTCTTGCCAGTTCGATCGCCATGGCTTTTCCCAGTCCTGAATTGGCGCCGGTTACCAGGCAGGTTTTGCCGTCCAACCGCCCTTTGATCACATCAAGATCGTTATGATGGTGTCCCATTATTAGGTTTCTTGAACGAAAATTGCACCAGGGGGTTGATCGCGATGGCTTTGAGGTCATTGCCCACCGCCAGCACCAGGTGCAAAACCAAGGGAATTATGAATGATCCGCTGTAATAGGCGATCACACAGAACAGGATCCCCGTGAAGAAAGCCCCAAACGCCTCCCCCTTGCCTTTGGAAATGTGGCTGATGCTGTAAATGGCACAGTTGATCGCAATAGCCGGGATCAGACCGAATGCGGAAAGACAACTGAAGAACAGCAGCCCCCTGAATGCAAATTCATACCCTGCCAGGTAGATAGCCCAACTTAAAGTGTTAATCGCGGTTCTACCAAAACCCCATGTGTTTTTCCTGACCTGGGGATAAAAAGCCACATTCACCCCTTTGCTCGGCCGCAGGATTCCCATCAAAACGAAGACCACCAGTGGGATGATCCACCACAAAACGGTGCCCCTGCCCGTGGGCCAGGCTAAGCCGTAATCCGCCAGTGATTTGTGATACAGGGCAGGGAAAACGACCGCCGGGATCAAGCCGAGCAGTACAAAACCAAACAACCGCTCCAGGTAGATCTGTGCTTCAGGCTGATCGACCTTGTCTCCCAGCCTTAAAGCAAGATTTTTGATGAACTTGTAATGTGGTGAAAAGATATAGCTGATCAACGCCAGGGCAATATAACTGATAGCCAGTGAGGTTTCCTCGATCGCTCTCAATATTTCCATCTTGACCTCAACATTTTTCCTCATGTCCTTTGTCGGACTGGGTAATATAATTATAGTCACTATTGATGAACCGTAAAATTCTGATCACTGGCGCGGATGGTTTATTGGGCAGTCATATTGTCAGGCATGCCATCCATGCCGGCTACCCGCTGAGGGCTTTTGTCCAAAAAGATCGCAGTACCGGGACCCTGGATGGATTGGATATTGAAATTTTTTACGGCGATCTGACCAACCCGCTCGACATTCAAAAGGCGATCCGGGGTTGCGATTACCTGGTCCACTCTGCCGGCTCGACCTCCCTTTGGCCTGGCCGTTCCTCAGCCATGTGGCGGGTAAATTTTGATGCCGTGGTCGCTCTGGCGCGAGCAGCCAGGGCCAACAACATCAAAAGGTTCATCCATATTGGTTCTGCCAGTTCCTTTGGCTATGGCAGCAGGCAAACTCCCGGGGATGAGAATTCTCCATTTCTAGGGAAAAAATTCAACCTGGATTACCTGGACACCAAGAAATCCGCCCAGGATTACCTCCTCAAGCAGTTTGAACTGTACCAATTGCCGGTCATCATCCTTGCCCCGACTTTCATTGTTGGTGAATACGACACCACGCCCAATTCCGGCAAAATGATCATTTCTGTCGCCAGACGCCGTTTGCCGGGGTTCTCTGCTGGCGGCAAGTGCATCGCCTACGCCGGTGATATCGCCGCCGCGGCGGTCAACGCCCTGACCATGGGTCGACCGGGGCAATGCTACATTACCGGCGGTGAAAATTTAACCTACCACGAATTCTTTGACCTGGTTTCCGATTTGGCCGGAGCCCGCCGCTTGAAGTTCTTAATCCCGACACCCCTGGCTGTATTGACGGGTGGCATGGCAGAGGTTATCTCAAAACTGACCCGCAAAGCACCCCTGCTGAGCCGTACGATGGCCCGCATGTCTGCCGACACCCATTTCTATACCTCCAGCAAGGCAATTTCTGAATTGCTAATGCCCCAGACCCCGCCGCGCGAAGCGATAAGAAGATCGATCGACTATCTAAAGCAGATCGGCTATTTATAAGCCCTTAAAGTTCCAGTCCCAAGCGCTGCCTGGTCTCCTCCGTGGGCGCTCCCTCTGCGTTCCATCCCCGCAGTGCATAGTAATCCGCCAGGATATATGCCATATCTGGCACTTTTCCCGCCGCCCCTCCGCTCGGCCTTGCCAATGTGGTCAGCCTTTCAGGCAGGCTGTCGTCATCTCGCGAAATACCGTAGCGGTTGTTGATCATCCGTTTCAGGTCGAAAATGCGCTCTCCAGTCTCCAGCAGCTGCTCGCCTGAAACCTCCCACCCCAATCCGCGTGTCAAGAACGCTGCAATGACCTCCGGTGAAACGCCTGCCTTACCCAGGAATTTGCACAACCCCAGGGGGTTGAAGGTCGAAAAATAGTTCTGGAAGGTGATCGCTTCCCGGGCTGCCCCCTCGTTCGAAAAACGGCCGGGCTTTTCCTTTGACCAGCTTGTCCCATCCAACCCGTAGATCCGCCAGTACGAAAGTCCTTCCAGGTGGCAGGCACCCCGGTTGGCGGTGGCATAATTAGCCGCCATCGAAAACGTCGCCCTGGGGTCATGGTATGCCATCTCCAATCCTTTGACCTGGATGGCATAGGCTTCCGAACCGCCACCCAACTGCCGGGAGGCTTCCCTTACGCCCTGTGCCAGCAGGTCGCCAATCCCTTGCCTGTTACAGATAAGGTCTAATATATGGTACAGGCTTTGCGGGTCCTTCCACTTAAGGCTCTGACCCAGGCAGTCATCTGCGCTGATCAACCCCTTTTCAAAAGCTTCTGTGGCAAAAGCCGCCGCGGTTGAAGCACTGATCGTATCCAATCCCGCCCGGTTGCACAGGTCATTTGCCTTGATCATCGCGTCCAGGTCGCCGATTTCCAGCATCGCGCCCATGCCTGCCAGTGTTTCATATTCAGGCGCTTCTCCCTGGATATGTGTGCCATCCGCCATTTGCGCATCCACGTGCTTGCCGCAACCGATCGGGCAGGCATGGCAGAATGTCTGCTTGACGGGATATTGTTCTGCCAGGTTTTGCCCGCTGATCGCCATGGCGCCCTCGTCCCAATTGCCCTCCTGGTAATTATGGATCGGCAGGTCCCCAAAATGCTCTGCGCCAGCGACGCCGCCTGCCGTCCCGTACTTTGAAAGTCCCACCGCATTATTCTTTATGATCGGTATCTGCTCCCGGATCAAGTCCCGCAGCCCTCCGGGGTCTTCAGCCTCGCCTTTCTCAGACCCTGCCACGGCGATGCCTTTCAGGTGCTTGCTGCCAAACACCGCCCCCATGCCACCCCTGCCTGCCGCCCGGTTGTGATTTCTGCCGCCTTGCATGATTCCGGCGAACCTCACCAGCCTTTCGCCAGCCGGTCCGATCACTGCCGCCCGTGCTTTGGGGTGCGTCTCCAGAATGATCTGGTCATATGTATCAAAAGTGTCTTTGCCCCACAGATGATCAGCCTGTCGGAACTCAACCTGCCCATCATGGATGAACAGGTAGACCGGTTTTTCCGCTTTCCCCGCAATGACCAGCCCATCCAGCCCTGCTTTGCGCAGTTCAGCCCCAAAATGCCCTCCCACGTTCGACTCGTTCCATATCCCGGTTAACGGGCTTCGGCCGCAAAAACTGGTTCGGCAGGCGGTCGGGATGGATGAACCACTGAGCAGGCCGTTGAAGATATAGATCGCACTGTTCTCATCCAGCGCGTCAATTGTCGGATCCATCTCTTTCATGAAACAATATGCTGCGAAGCCGCTTCCAAGCAGGTATTTCCTTGTATCTGCCTCGCTGATTGCAACACTCTGGATATCCTTGTTTGTTAGATTAATGCGTAGGTGTTTGCCTGAATAGAGCATGATCCTCCGGTCTTCCTTTTTTACGCTATCCAATACTGGTCGAAATATTTTTCCGGCATCGTCAATAGAGCAGCCACAGCAGGTCTTCCAGGGTGATGTTGGAGAAGAACTGGCTGACATCCACTTTTTCCAGGGCGATCCGCAGGTCATCCGGGTGGTAGCGTACGCCTTTTAACTGCTCCTCGAGCTTGCTGATCTCCAGTTTACCAAAGAAGTCACCAAAGAATTTTACCTGGCAGATGATCCCTTTTTCGATCTCCAGCCTGGCGTCAATTTCGCCGGCAGCGAAACGCTGCACCTTCTGCAGGTTGAAAGCCGGGGACTTGCCGTAATTCCATTCCCACTTTTTGTATCTCTCATCAGATAGCTTGTATATGGCTTGCCAATCGGCTGCCGTCAGGTGGTATTGTTGTATGTTATCAGCTCCATTGAAGATGCTCACCAGCAGTCTCTCCCTGAATTGTTCGACCGTCATGGGTTCACTTAAAAACTCAGAGATATTGGCCACCCGGCTGCGTATCGATTTGATGCCCTTCGATTCAATTTTGGAGGTCTTGACCCGCAGTGCATCCGCCACCTGGCTGAGGTCGGTCGAGAAAAGCAGCGTGCCGTGGCTGACCATCCGCGAGCGTGATATGTATTGCGCATTTCCCGAGATCTTGCGCTCCCCGACCAGGATGTCATTCCTGCCGCTCAATTCCGCGTTCACCCCCATGCCCTGCAACGCGCGGATCACCGGTGCGGTGAACTTTTGAAAATTGTTGAAATTTGAGCCGCTGTTTGGTGCAATGAAACTGAAATTCAGGTTGCCGTGGTCATGGTATACTGCCCCCCCGCCGGAAAGTCGCCGCACCACATGGATGTTTTGTGCCGTGATGTAGTCGACATTGATCTCTTCCACCGTATTCTGGTTTCTGCCGATGATGATCGAGGGTTCGTTGATGTAAAACAGTAATATCTCTTCTTCAGGCATGATATTGCCCAGCAGGTATTCTTCGATCGCCAGGTTCACCCGCGGGTCAGTCACCTTTTCATTGTCAACAAAGATCATATCTCACACTCATTTCTGAAAATTACTTCAAAATTGGGACTAACCTGCACCCACGACACCGGGTATTTCATTGCTTTTATCAACATAAATGATATGCTGAACGGCTGCAATGACTCCCAGCAACACCCACAAAAATGGAAGTCCGAAGGTATCAACACTGAATCCTTCCACCAGTAAGGCCACCATGAAGAGTTGTCCGAACAATCCGACCGAATTGAGTAGTCCCTTGCCTGTTTTTTCGATCATCCGTGCACTTTTCCAATGGATGTACAGGTAACTGGTGAAAACGGAGAAACCGATCAGCCCACTCTCTGCCAGTAACCTCACCCACAGGTTCTTGGCATTCGGTATGAAATCGTTCCGGTTAAGTATGTGGACGATTTCAGGTAATTTATAGCCGAAAGACGCAAAAGTCTCCTGGAAAAAGTATCCCGATCTGCCCAAACCCACCCCCAGGATCGGGTATGTCAGGAAAACTTTGAGTCCCGCATCCCAATATATTATGCGTTCAGCAAAGATCAGTTTCCCCGCCCATTCCAGGAATCCTTTCTCGCGGATCACTGCCAGGTTGAAAAGTTCCGTCATCCGCGGGTCAATCTTGGTCATGATCACGCCTGCCCCGATCAAAATACCAACCATCACAACCAGTGTAATGAACCAGAAACCGCTCCTGATCAACATTTTGATGGATGACCTCAACTCACTTTCATACCGCTCCTGGATCTTGCTTACCAGGCGCAGCGAAAGGTTGTGCATCAATCGAAAAACCAGGAAACCAACCGTCACGATAAATGCCAGCCAACCGATCCTTGAAAAGGAAAGGAAAAGCGCTGCCACCCCCAACACCAAGAGCACGTTTTCCAGGCTGAATTTCCAGACCCTGAATTTGTGTGCGCTCACCTTTTTTATGCTCATCCCCAACCAGATGGGCAGGTACACCAGGTTCAAAAGGTGCGCAAACCACGATGGCTCATATGCCAGCCCGGTTGTTCGCCTTTGAAAGAGGAAACTTGAAGAAATGTAGGCGTGAAATGTCCTCATCACCGGGGGATAGTTCCACAGGATATAGAAGATCGCCGCCTGCAATAGGGCATAAAGCAGCATCACCAGGCCGCTGTAGTTGATCAATCGCAGTAATTGCCCGACCTTTTTGCTGCTGTCCAGGTAGGTGGAGACCACCAGGTAAAAACACACCCCTATTCCCAGTGTGACCAGGCTCTCCAGCAGGTTTCTCCATGGCGAGATCTCGCGGAATGTTGGCGTCAAAAGAAAGTAACCAGCCAGGCTGGAGATGAGCGCCAGGATCACGAAAAGCATCAACGGCAGCGCGTGCCTGGGAATTGCCCGTGTCTTAAAGAGAAGTGGCGCATACCAGGCAAGTAGTAAGAAGACCAGGAAGATCAGCGAAAGCGGCGCCACTGAGGTGCCGCCAAACAAACGCGATAAAAGGGGAAAACTGGTCACAGGCAGGCTGACCAGCATCAGCCACCATCCCCCCCTCACCAGCCATTGCCGGACTTTCAATCGCTCACCTTTTTCCGCGGTGCCCATATTTCAAGAAAAAGGATCGCCAGCAGGAAACCGATGCCCGCCCCCACCAGGATCAGTGATCGCTGTTCATAAAATGCAGGTCTTTCCGGCAGCTCCGCCTCCTGGTACTCACCGACAGTCAGCTCCGAATATAAACCCAGGCTTTCATTCCTGGCGGCGGTGATGTCGCTTGACAGGCTGATAATTTCGTTCTGCAATTCTTCTTTCGGCAGCCCGCAGTACGTGCCGCACCCTTCACTGTCCTCGTCCAGCAGGCATTTCTCCAGGGTCGTCTGGTAATCTGTCAGGCTATCCGCAACCAGTGCGTATTCATAACCTGTCTTCAGCATGTCAAACAGGATCATCCCCCATGTATTGGCAATTTGCATTGCCTCACCGGCATCTTTCCTTCTGACCTTGAGCAGCGTGGAGTTTAAACGTCGTTCAACGTCGGTTTGATCCAGGATCTTTTCCACCGGCAGGTCGATGCCCTGCTGATCGAGTGATTCGACCAGCTCAGCGACCAGAACATTGTTATAAGCCAGGTCCCCCACATGGTAGATCGCCGCATCCAGCATGATCTCTGTAATTTCTTCAGTAAGACCTATGCGCACGTTGGAAACAATGATAAATGTGGCCTCGTAAACCGGTGGCAGCGAGTACCCCACCACCAGCCCGACCAACCCGCCAATGATGATCCCGATGGCAATGATCCACCATTGCTTAAGGTATCCTCTTTGCAGTATTGCAGGGTGATATTCAAGATCAGATTTGCTCAATTGTCCTCTTCTCAAACTCAGCCGATGATTAAAACTTATCAAATTCTATCATCATTATTTTAATATCTGCTTTAATTGCTTTGTCATAAATTGCCATCTGCCTTGCCCTTAGTTTGGTAAAATTGAAACATTGGAATTAACAGGGACCTTCGAAGAAATTCGCAGTTTTTATCCCAACCGACGACGGGATGAATTCTCTGGAAATCTATGAATAAGATCGGCATTAAATATGATTGATCTACACTTGGGAACAGAATATGATTGATAAAACAAAACTCATCAATGATCTCTGGCATTTGGAAAGGAATATCGTCTCTCCTGGCATCGATCAGGCTTTTGCTTACCTCCAGGATTTACTTCCCATGCATCTCCACGAGTATCCCAGCGGTCAAAACGCCTGGACCTGGATGATCCCGGAAGCCTGGCAGTGTCAGGAAGCCTGGTTGGAGGATGTGCAGGGTAATTGCCTGATCGATTACAGCAACAATCCCTTGCATGTCATTTCCTACTCCCTTCCATTTGAAGGCACCCTCAGCCGGGATGAATTATTGCCCCACATCCACACCCATCCCAGGCTGCCGGATGCTATCCCCTTCATGTTCAAGTATTACGATCGCGATTGGGGGCTTTGTACAACCGCCAACCACAAAGAGACCCTGCGTGATCCCTTCTATCGCGTTTGCATAAAAACCACTTTCACGCCCTCAACCCTCAAAGTGGCTGAGATCATCGTGCCGGGCACTTCAGCTGAGTGCTTCGTCCTGGTTTCCCATTTGTGCCACCCCCACCAGACCAATGATGACCTGACCGGTGTTGTGGTCATGATGGACCTTGCCGAGAGAATGCTCAATGCCCCTAAACCTTACTACACCTACCGCTTCCTCATCCTACCCGAAACCATAGGCTCCGTCGCCTGGTTATCTCATAACGAACATCTCTTTCCCCATATGGTGGGCGGCATGTTCCTAGAGATGCTGGGCAACAATTCTGCACACGCCCTGCAGCATAGTTTCTTCCCCCAATGCCGCGTCGACAAAGTCTTTCAAACCGCCCTGCCTATGCTTGACCCACGGAGTTACCAGGCACCTTACCGGATGGTGATCAACAACGATGAGCGGCAGTTCAATGCCCCTGGAGTGCGTGTGCCGATGCTCTCCATCTCGCGCGTTGAACCAGCCGACTCGCCAACCCGTCCCTACCGCGAATACCACTCCAGCTTCGACACGCCAGCCAACATCCTGCCCGAAAATCTGGATGATTCCACGCGTGTGGTTGCCGGTCTGCTGGAAGCTTTTGAACAGGACCAGTTTGTGGTCAATAAATTCAAAGGTGAGATCTTCTGCTCGGGTCAAAAGATCTGGATCGACTACCAGAAAAATCCTGAAGGCCATCGCCGTCTTTTCAACATCATGGAACGCTGCGATGGAGAACATACCATCTCAGGCATCGCCTCCGAACTGGAGATCAGTTTCCAGTCTGTCTGGGAGGTTGTCAGTCTCTTATTGGACCGCGGCCTGGTTTACTTATCTAGAACGCCCGTGGTGACCGACCCACATCGTATTTGACCATCAACAAAGAGGAAATTACATGTCCACTATTCATAAATTTACAGGAAACACACAGCAATTCGCTTTTTCATGGCAGGATGTAACTTCAACAGTCTCCAAGGATCCGGCGTTTGAGAAACATATCGTCCTGGGGCAGGTCGATGGCGCCCCGACCTTCGTCATCCGCTATTTCCAGCTTCCCGTGGGCGGCGCTTCCCCGCTGCACCAGCACCCGCACGAACACGGCATCATCGCCCTGCACGGCACCGCGCAGGTCCGTCTGAAGGATGCTTTTGAGACGATTTCCGCCATGGATGCAATTTTCGTTACCGGCGGTGACCTTCACCAGATCAAAAACATCGGCCAGGAACCCTTTGGTTTCTTCTGCACCGTGCCAACCTCTGGAGAATATTGACCGACATGCTAAAAGTTCACGCACAGCACTTGCTTCCGGTTCAGAACCTGTTGGGTGAAGGTCCCCTCTGGCACCCGCTTGAACAAAAATACTACTGGGTCGATATCGAAAGAGGACGCATTTATTCTTTTGAGCCAAATACAGGTAAGGTTCAGTATGATGCCATCGATACCACTGTTGGAGCCCTGGGTTTTCGCTCTTCAGGCGGCTTGATCCTGGCTTGCGGCAAAGGTTTTGCGGCCTTCGACCTTGAGACCAAGGACCTGCAGGTCATCCTTGACCCGATCGGTAAGATCCCTGATGTCAGGCTGAACGATGGCAAAGTCGACCCTGCAGGTCGCTTTTGGGCCGGCAGCCTTGATCGCAGTGGTAATGGTGCCCTTTACCGCCTGGACGCCGACCACACCTGCCACACCATGTTGCACAATATTCAGGTCTCGAATGGCCTGGCTTGGACAGCCGATCAGCAGACTTTTTATTACACCGACACAGGGGATCTGTCAATCTACAAGTTTGACTTCGAACCCCAGAGCGCTCAGATCAGCAATAGGCGTATTTATGTCCAGCTGCCTGCTGACAGGTCAAACGGCTCCCCCGATGGCCTGACGATCGATGCCGAAGGCTTTATTTGGAGTGCTCATTGGGATGGCGGAAAGGTGACCCGCTATGATCCTGCTGGAAAACCGGTGCTGGAGATATTACTGCCAGTTTCGCGTGTCACTTCATGTACCTTTGGCGGGCCGGACTTGCAGGAACTGTTCATCACCACAGCCTCCACCGGGCTCACGGACACACAAAAAGGACAGCAGCCACTTGCCGGCGATGTTTTCATCTATCATACTGCTGTGAAGGGTGTGCTCACCCCATTTTTTGCAGGTTAACTGCTCAATCCACACCCTCTGACCTTACTCAAGCCACTCTGTGTGGAAAGTGCCTTCCATATCGATCCGGTTATATGTGTGTGCCCCAAAGTAGTCCCTTTGCGCCTGGGTCAGGTTGTTTGGCAGGGTTTCTGAACGGTAGGCATCAAAATATGCCAGTGAAGCGCTCAATGCCAAAACAGGGATTCCTGCTGCCACACCCAACGAGACAGCTTTCCGCAAATCCTGCTCTGTTTTGTTAATTCTCTCAGCGAACACCTCATCATGCAGCAGGTTGATCAGGTCACGGTCTTTCTTGTAGGCCTGCATGATGTCACCCAGCAGGTCCGCCCGGATGATGCATCCCGCCCGCCAGATCTTGGCCAGGTCATGCATGTTGAGTTCATAGCTGAATTCTTGCGAAGCGATCCGCATCATGCTGAAACCCTGTGCATAGGACAGGACTTTGGCGGCATAGAGCGCATTTTCCAACACATCAATTATCTGCGAGCGATCTCCGATTTCGACTTCTTTAATGCCGGGGAACATCTTGCTGGTTATAACCCTTTCTTCCTTCAATCCTGACAGGTTGCGGCTCAATACCGCGGCATTGATCGTGTTGGTGGGCGCGCCGATGTCAAATGCCGTCTGGCTGGTCCACTTGCCGGTGCCCTTTTGTCCTGCCTGGTCCAAAATGACTTCGACCAGCGGTCTCCCGGAAATGGGATCAACCTTTTTTAAGATATCGGCTGTGATCTCGATCAGGTATGAACTTAATATGCCCTGGTTCCATTTGGCGAAAACTTCAGACATCTCTTTGGCGTTCAGTCCGATCACCCGCTGCATCAGGTCGTAAATTTCAGCGATCAGCTGCATGTCGGCGTATTCGATGCCGTTGTGCACCATCTTCACAAAATGGCCTGCCCCGCGTGGTCCAATATAGGAAACACAGGGTTCTCCGTCATCAGCTTTGGCGGCTATTGCTTCAAAGATGCTCCTCAAAGCATCCCATGCCTCCACCTGTCCACCCGGCATGATGCTGGGTCCCCATAAGGCGCCTTCCTCACCGCCCGAAACACCCGTCCCGATGAAGTTGTAGCCCTCACCGCTCAGTTCCGTGTTCCGTCTTTCGGTATCCAAAAAGTAAGAGTTGCCGCCATCGATCAGGATGTCACCCATCTCGAGGTAGGGCGTGATTTCAGCGATGACATCATCCACCGGTTTACCCGCTTTGACCATCAGCAGGATGCGGCGGGGTTTTTCCAGCGATTTCATCAGTTCGGCATACGAATAAACGCCAAAGATCGCTTTTCCCTTGGCTTCACCTTCCAGGAAAAGTCTTGTCTTTTCAGCGGTCCGGTTGTAAACGGCGACCTTGAACCCATTGCGTTCCATGTTGAGTACCAGGTTTTGCCCCATCACACCCAGCCCCACTAAACCAATATTTGCTAATTCCATCATTGTCTCCTTGTTTAGTGTTTTCTTTACCCTATTTTAGGATAAAAACTCAAAATTTTCCACAATTTGCATCTTTAATCATCATCATCGTCAGAACCATAACGCTCATTCTTGTCAAATCGACCCCTGTCATGCGTGTTCAGGATGCGTTTGCGCAGTCGCAGGTTCTTCGGGGTGACCTCAAGCAGTTCGTCCGGCCCGATATACTCGATCATTTCGTCCAGGCTCATCTCTTTGGGTGGCGTTAACCGCTCATCCAGGTCGCGGATCGACTGCCGCATGTTGGTCAGGTGTTTCTTCTTGCAGATATTGATCGAAATATCCTGCGGACGCGGGGTCTCTCCGATCACCATCCCCTCGTAAACCTCAACCCCGGCACCTACAAATAACGTTCCTCTTTCCTCAGCATTCTTGCATCCGAAGGTCGTTGTGATCCCCGATTCCCTTGCCACGATGGAACTGGTCTGTTTGCCGGTGATCTCATCGGAAAGTGCGTCATTGCCGTGGAAGAAGTTGTTCATGATTCCCCGTCCGCGTGTGGCAGTCAGGAACTTGTACCGGAACCCCAACAAACCGCGCGTTGGGATGATATAGCTCAAATGGACTGTGCCATCAGGATTGTTGATCATGTTGACCATCCTTCCCCTTCTGCCGCCCAGCATTTCAACCACCACCCCCACATTGTCAGCATCGACATCGACATGCACTTCCTCATAAGGTTCGGTTTTATTGCCTTTTTCATCGGTCAGGATGATCGCTTCCGGTCGTGATACCTGGAATTCGTATCCCTCCCGACGCATCGTTTCGATCAATATGCCCAGGTGCAGTTCACCGCGCCCCGACACCATGAACATATCCGTACTGTCTGTCGGTTGCACCCGCAAGGCAATATTTGTTTTAAGTTCCTGCATTAACCTTTCCATCAGTTTCCGGGAGGTGCTCCAGCGCCCTTCACGCCCCGAAAGGGGTGAAGTATTGACTCCAAAGGTCATCTGCACCGTCGGTGGTTCCACAAAAATTACCGGTAGCGCCTTGGGGTTCTCAAGGTCTGCCAGCGTGTCGCCGATGGCGATGTTCTTCAACCCGGCCACGGTCACAATTTCTCCCGCCTCCGCCGTGCTGACTGCCACTTTTTCCAGTCCCTGGAAAACAAAAAGGTACCGCGCATATTCTGTTTCCACTTCACCATTGTGTTTGATTCGCGCCAGGGTCTGTCCAGCCCGGATCCTTCCCGACTGAATCCTGCCAACTGCGGTAACCCCGCTGTATTCATCATAGCCCAGGTTGGTTACCAGTAACTGGAAAGGTTCTTCAAGGTCCACTTTCGGACCCGGGATGTGTTTTAAGATCCCTCTGAACAGCGGCTGCAGGTCTTCTGAAAGTTCTGCTGTATCGCCAGCCCGACCTTCAATACCGTTGGCATAGATGATCGGGAAATCGGTCAGTTCTTCGTCTGCCCCCAACTCAATGAACAGGTCAAAGGTATCGTTAAGTGACCTGTCAGCATCCGCATCCTTCCTGTCCAGTTTATTGATCACGACAATGGTTTTAAGGTGCTTGCTGATCGCCTGTTTCAAGACAAATCTGGTTTGCGGTTTGGGACCTTCCGCCGCATCGACCAGCAGTAACACCCCATCCACCATATTCAGGATGCGCTCAACCTCTCCCCCAAAATCAGCATGTCCTGGAGTGTCAACGATATTGATCTTGACCAGTTCGCCTGTTTTTTCGTCAGGGATGGTGATCGCTGTGTTCTTCGCCAGGATTGTGATCCCGCGTTCCCGCTCCAGGTCATTCGAGTCCATGATCCTTTCCTGGACCTTCTGGTTGCTGCGGAATATCTTGGCCTGCTTTAGCATGCCGTCAATTAATGTCGTTTTGCCGTGGTCTACATGCGCGATGATTGCCACGTTCCGAATATCCTTACGTTCTTTTAACATTTACTTTTACCTTTACAAAGGTAGGATTATACATCGATTCAGGGCTATTGCCTGGACAATATGCCTGTTTACACTACCAATTCTGATTTACTTTTCTACCAGGTCCCCTTATCCCCCGATCGTGCCGAAAAACAGGGGCAGCGGGTCGACTCGCCCAGCTGAGATTTTCACCGCATTCTTCAAGCGTTTTTCTGCTGCTGCGGATAAGGCCGGGTTATTTGCTTTCACTTCGAATAACACCTGGTCCCTCTTGACCTTTTGCCCGACCTTGACCCGCACCATGATCCCCACTGCCGGGTCGATGGCGTCCCCCTTCTTTGCCCTGCCGGCACCGAGGTCAACTGCGGTTTCCCCTACCTCGCGGGCATTCACCTCGCCTATCCATCCATCTCCGTCTGCTTTGACTTCCGCCGAGTACTTCGCCTGGGGCAGCAGTGACAGGTCGTCGATCACGCGCACGTCCCCACCCTGCGCTTTGACCAGTTTCTTCAACATTTCAAAGGCTTTGCCGTTTTCGATCACTTCCAAAGCCATTTGCTTCCCCTGGGCAAGGTCTTTTGCCTTTTTACCCAAAACCAGCATATGCGCTGATAGGGTCAGGCTGTGTTCCATGTAATCATCCGGTCCCTTGCCTTTCAGGGTCTGGACGGCTTCTGCCAGTTCCATGGCATTCCCTACCGCAATGCCAAGCGGCTCTTCCATGTTTGAAAGCACGGCGACCACGCTTCGCCCGCTCAACTCGCCGATCGAAACCATCGTTTCAGCCAGTTGCTTTGCTTCCTCAAGTGTCTGCATGAATGCCCCTTTGCCGGTCTTGACGTCCAACACGATCGCCTGCGCACCTGCCGCGATTTTCTTGCTCATCACAGATGAAGCGATCAGCGGGATCGATTGCACCGTCCCGGTGACATCTCGCAGTGCATACAGTTTGCCATCAGCTGGCGCCAGGTCCAGGCTTTGCCCGGTTAAAACGATGCCGATCTCTTTCAATTGCTGTTTGAATTCATCCGTATTAAGATTTGTTCGGTACCCCGGGATCGATTCCAACTTGTCGAGTGTGCCGCCGCTGAAACCAAGCCCGCGCCCGGACATTTTGCCAACCGGCAGTCCGCATGCCGCCACGATCGGTGCCACCGTGATGGTCGTCTTGTCACCCACACCCCCTGTAGAGTGCTTGTCCACGGCAATTGGCACCACATCCGAAAGGTCCATGATCTCCCCGGAATGAGCCATTGCCATTGTCAGGTCGGTCGTTTCCCTGGCATTCATCCCCTTCAAGAGCACCGCCATCGCCCAGGCTGCGGTCTGGTAGTCTGTAATTTCACCGGACGTAAATCCTTCAATAAAGAAGCTGATTTCTTCCTTACTCAACACCAATCCGTCACGTTTTTTTGTGATCACATCAACAGCGCGCATTTTTACCTCTCACATCCAAAAAAAATAGTGTTACATGGATATTCTGAACCATATAACACTATTCTATACGAAAATCATCTGCTTTGCTTGGTTTTTAACCCTTCGGTGAAATGACCACTTTCCTGTAGGGATCCTCACCGGTTGACTCGGTCTCAACGCTATCATTCTCACGCAATTCCATGTGGATGATCCGTCTTTCATTTGCAGGCATGGGTTCAAGGGATTGTTTTCGCCCGGATGTAGCCACCTGCTCGGCAATGCGCCTTGCCAGTTTGCGCAATTCACGCTCCCTGCGCTGGCGGTAATTCTGCACATCGACCTGCAGTGGGATCCAGCGGTTTAATTTCTTGTTGATGATCAGGCTGGCAATGTATTGCAGCGCATTGATCGTCTCAGACCGCCGTCCGATCAGGAAACTGAGGTCATTGCCCTCAATATTGACCATTACTGGCATTTCACCCTGGTCATCAGTCTCGCCATAGACTGCTTTTACTTCCGCATTGACCTTCATGTGCTCAAGCAGCTCTCTGATCGTCGTTCTGGCAATTTCCAGCACTTCATCACCGCTAGCTTCGCTTTCATCCAGCCAGTTACCTTCAGCAGGTGTTTCAGAGTCTGCTTCAAACTCGACCGCAGTTATTCCTTCATCCTTGGTTTCCTGGCTTTGGGTCTTAAGCGTTAACTTGACCCGTGCAGGGCGCTTGAATAGTCCGCGCTTGCCCTCATCCAGGATCTCCACATCGACCATCTCGGCAGAAGCTATATTAAGTGACTCAAGACCCTTTTCTATTGCTTCATCAACAGTTGATGCACTGCTTTCAATTGATGTCATCTCATTATCCATAAATTCCTCGCAATTAAATTCCAGTTATGGAACTTACTTTTTCTTCTTCATTTGAGGTCGTCGTTGTTTGACCATTGATCTGGCAGATGGCTTGCCCACCTTTTCAACTTCCTCTTCCTCATCATCTTCATCTTCATCGATCACAACCGGTTCCGGTTTGGTCGGTTTGACCTGGTTTTGCCGCGAACTGACCGGTGCGCTGGCAGGCTTTGGACCAAATGTGAAAAGATTCTTCCAGTTGACTTTGCCCATGATGGCATATTGTGCGATGGTGGCGATATTGCTGATCAGGAAGTATAAAGCCAGGCCGGATGCCAGTGAATAAGCCATCCAACCCATCAGGATGGGCATGTAAAGGTTCATTGCTTTTGAAAAAGCCGCACCCTGGTCGTTGGGGTTTGTTGTTGGCGGCTGCATTAATTTCGATTGCAGGAAGGTGGTCAACACAACGATGATCGCCAGGACTGGGATCTGCACGCCAAAGACCGAAAGTCTTTCCGGCTGGCCCAGGTCCATCCACAGGAATTTGTTCTGCAGCGGTAGGAGTTTGTTTGAATCAAGGAAAGAGTAAACAATTCTTTCCAGGTTCAATAATTCATACGGCGTTGCTGCCATTCCTTTGATGATGCTCTGGTAGAGGCCGATGATGATCGGGAGTTGGATCAGGTTAGGCAGGCATGAGCCCATCGGCTTGACCCCCAATTCTTTATACAACTTCATCTGCTCCTGCGCAAATTTTTCCTTGTCGTTCTTATATTTTTCCTGGATTTTCTTGTACCGCGGGTCTGATTGCAGCTGCTGCATGCTTTGCGCAGCTTTCATCGAAGAGGTCGTCAGCGGCCAGGTGATCAATTTGATCAGGATGGTGAACAGGATGATCGCTACACCGAAGTTTTGAACAACCAGGGTGATCGCCAGGAGAACATTGGTAAAAGGGTTAACAATAATTGTTTGCCACATGGTTATATTCTCCTATTTTCCAGGGGTGAAAGACCAGACCTGGGTGCCTTGCAGGTTGATCCCGACCAACAGGACTTCACTGTTCATCAGCCCGACAATGATATTCTCATCTGTCTTGACAGGGGTGGAATAGATTTCCCCGGTTAATTTCACATTCCAGGGTGATTTTCGCTCAAAATCATAAGCGCGCACGTTTCCATCTTCAGTCACGATCACAAAGCCACCTTCGATCGCCAGCAGCCCGCCCATGACTTTGCTTCCGGTTTCAATGGTCCAGACCAGTTCTCCGGTCTTGGGATTGACTGAGTAGATCTTTCCAGCCTCATCACAAACCAGCAAATTTTCCTGGGTATAAAGTGGTGTCGCCCAAAGTCCTGATGTCGCGTCAAATTGCCACTTCACATCCCCGCTGGATGCATCCAGCCCGTACAGGGAATTGCCGATGGTCGCAGCAAACACCATATCCATGGTTTCATTGGAAACAGGTGCCCCAACCAGAGCGCCATTTAATGAGGTCTTCCAGACCTCAACGCCATCTTCGTCCACGGCATGCACAAAGTGATCCAGCGATGAAACAATGATCTTGTCACCCAAAGCCAGGGGTTGTGACCAGATCTGGTGATCGGTCTCATACTTCCAGGCTAACGATCCATCATTGATGTTCAAAGCATACATGGAATGATCAGCGCTTGGTGCGTAAATGGTCTGCATCGCAATTGCCGCCTGGCCAATGAACCAGCCTTTGGCTCCGGAGAACTTCCAGAGCTCGGCGCCGGTGGCTTTATCCAGTTTGTAAAAATTGTTAGCCAGGTCGCCCACATAAACCCCATCCTCATTCACCACAGGTGGCGCATAAAAGACGATCTGTGTACTGGCCTTTGAGGGGTAGCTCCAGACTTGGGTTCCGGTTTTTGCATTCACCGCATACACAAATTGCTTGTTGGATACATATACCATCTCGCCATCCGCACTCAGCCCTGGCGCCCCCACCGCCCTTGGACCCATGGCGCATGCACTGAGTATAAAAGCCAGGGTCACAAATACCGCTGTGACGAAAACTCGTTTAATTTTCATATAATAATTATCCTTATTCTAGGGTACCGGATCAATTCCGCCTTCACTGAACGGATTACATCTTAAAATTCTTTTTGCAGCCAAAAAACTGCCCTTAAACACGCCGTATTTATAGATCGCCTGGTAACCATAATGTGAGCAAGTCGGGTAGTAGCGGCACGTATCAGGGGGCAGTGATGGGGATACAACTGCCTGGTATCCCCTGATCAGTACTAACAGGATCCACTTTGGGATGTTCCTCAATCGAAATGGTAGATCTCTTAAACGTGGTTCCGGCTCAAAATGGACTTCTTCGTCCATTGCTTCTTCACTATCAACTTGTGGCATCTTTAAATAATTGTGCTTGGTTTAGTAGCTTCCTCATGGATAACATGAGATCTTCATGCTGCGCTTCTTTCATCCTTTTCCGGATGATCAGCACAATGTCATATCCACTTTTGAGGTCTGGCAGGTAATGCGAAAAAACAGCTCTTACCATTCTCTTGTACCGGTTTCGTAATACCGCCATACCAATCGCTTTATTGACCACTACTGCCATTCTTGTTTTACCGCCCTGGTTCTCCAGCGCGACCAGCACCAACAGCGGGTCTACAAATGACTTTCCGGCATCACGCACCTGGTGGATATCTTGTGTGCTGCGCAGTCTGAAGGGACGCTTCATGCATCACACCTGTTTGTTAACGTGCCCGGTGATACTTGTCGGCTACCAGACGTTTCGTTTGACGTGGTTATTGGCTTTTGGCGCAAGGGTATATCTGCCGCGTGCTCTTCTGCGTTTTAATACTTCACGACCGTCTGCAGTCTTCATACGCTGTCGGAATCCATGAACACGGACGCGCCTTCTTACTTTAGGTTGATATGTTCGTTTTGTCATTTCTCTATCCTTTTCCTCGCCGCAGAACCAGCCGCCTGGTAAAGGTCAACCAGTCCCGCAATGCGTTATTTTTTAACCTTGTAATTTTACCTGTTTCTGATATAACGTCAAGCTAATTCGGGTACTCGTTTTACCCTAAAATACAATATTTCCTAACTTCATTTAATGATCTCCCCATGTACCCACCCACCCGCTGGATCGATCCGCTCCAGCCTGACCAGGCTGATCTCATTTTCCAGGTTCTTTTCAGAAAACGCCTTTACGCGGATATAGTTATCCGTCAATCCACTCAACTCCCATCCCATCTTACCTTGCTTTGCATTCTCCCCCACCTTTTCGCTCTCCGGCAGTTTTCCGCTCTCCCCCGGTTTTGCCTCCAGCAGTAGTTTTGAACTCTCCATTCGTTTTGCGCTCTCCCCCGGTTTTGTACCATTCCACAGTTTTGCGCTCTCCCACAACACCGAAAAATTCTGCCCGATAAATAGTTTGTGAAATACTTCTTTACACTCTTCAAATGCCTGTCTACAGATGTGGTTCCTAAGTTTTTTCACTGTATAACTCACCTGCTCAGGAAATTTCTCCGCCGGCGTTCCGACCATCGCCGAAAATGTAAAAGCATGCCCCCCTGCCAGCTTTAGCTTCCTGATCATGGCGATCGTTTCTTCAAAGTCCTCTTCTGTCTCACCGGGAAAGCCAAGGATCACATCTGTCGTGATGGCAATGCCCGGGATCAGGTTTTGCGCCTTGCTCACCAGGTCGAAAAATTCCTCAGGTGTAGTCCTGCGTGCCATGCGCTTCAAAATCTTTGCTGATCCGCTTTGCATGGGGATGTGCAGGTGCCGGCACAGGTTTGGACTCTCCCAAAGTCCAAGTAATTCATCACTCAGATCCCAGGGTTCAATTGAGGATAGCCTGATCCTCAAACCCGGGTAATCATGCAATACTCGTTTGATCAGGTCGCATAATGAAAGTTTTTCTTCAAGGTCCTTGCCGTAAGCGCCAAGCTGGACCCCAGTCAACACGATTTCTTTTGTTCCACCTTTTTGGGTTGCTTCAATGTTCTTGCCAATAACTGCCAGATCAACTGAGCGTGATCTTCCCCTTGCCAAACGCGTCAAACAATATGAACAATGGGCATCGCATCCATCCTGGACCTTGATGAATGCCCGTGTACGGTGTCTTTCACCAGGCAATGGGTCTCGTGGCAGTCCACCAAGGATCAATTCTTCGGGCTGCAGTCTCAGGAGCTCACCCACCAGGTTATCTTTCAGATCATTGCTGAATATCGCTTTCACCTTGGGTAACTGAACAGCTTCTCCCGGGAACATCGTCACCCAACACCCGGTCACCATGATCTCCAATGCTCCGCTATTGCCGACATGCCGTATCATCTTGCGCGAATCTGCGCTCGCCTTGGCGGTCACGCAGCAGGTGTTGATGATCGCCAGGTCTGCTTCGCCTGGATCCCCGGTCACCTGGTGACCATAATAACGCAACTGGTTTGCCATGGCCTCGATCTCGCTTTGATTGAGGCGACAACCAACCATATCAAGGTAAATTTTCATCACTGATCTGTTTTATTTGACTTTCTTGTCTATATACCCGTTTAAAAAAACTGAACCAGCAAGCGCAATCATATCATTCTACTGCGAATTCCTGGTTCAGTTTAATTTATAACTGTTTCTATGCTCTTTCCAGGTACCTTTCGATCTCCCAATCGGTCACTTTGATCCTGTATTCTTCCCACTCAGCCAATTTTGCATTCAGAAAAGCCTGGGTTAGAACCGGGCCCAGTGCATCAGTCAGGATCTGGTCTTTTTTGAATTCATCAATCGCTTCGATGAGAGAACCCGGCAGCATGCTTATTCCCATGGCATCCCGCTCTTCTCTGGTCAGGTCGTAGACATTGATATTGTTGAGAGGGCTTGGAATTTCCAGGTTGCTTTCTATCCCATCCAGACTGGCAGCCAGGATGGCATTAAAAGCCAGGTATGGATTGGCCGATGGGTCAGGGAACCGCAATTCAATGCGCACCGTCTTGATGTTGTCCTTGGAATAATGCGGAATACGGATCAATGCCGATCGATTTATCTCTGCCCAGCCAATATAAACAGGTGCCTCATAGCCTGGTACTAGGCGCTTGTAGGAATTGACGCTGGGCGCTACAATCGCCGAGAGTGCCCGGGCGTGTTTTAACTGGCCAGCGATCACCTGGTAAGCCAATTTGGATAATTTGACCCTGTCGTTTTCATCATAAAACAGGTTTGCTCCCTCGGGAGTGAAAAAAGATTGGTGGCAGTGCATACCGGAACCATTGATCCCAAACACGGGCTTGGGCATAAAAGATGCGACCAGGCCGTGTTGTGCTGCAAGGGCTTTTACCGCATATTTTAATGTAAGGACATTATCAGCTGTTTTCAAGGCATCAGCGAAGTGAAAGTCAATTTCATGTTGACCCAGTGCCACTTCGTGATGACCAACCTCTACTTCCAGACCCATCTGGTTCAGGGCATCCATCAGTATCGTGCGAACCTGCACAGCCTGGTCATCCGCTGAAAAATCAAAGTACCCACCCACATCGTGGGGTACAGGGTGCATGGATGAGTTGTTGCCTTTCAAAAACAGAAAGAATTCAGGTTCAGGTCCGATGTTGTAAATAAACCCATATTTATCTTTTAACTCTTTTAGTTTTCTTTTCAAAACTCCCCGTGGATCCCCGGGAAAAGGTTCTTCATTCGGCATCAAAATATCGCAGAATACTCTGGCCCTCTTCATCTCGTTTGGCGTCCAGGGTAGGACGGCATAGGTATCCGGGTCGATCACCAGGCGCATATCACTCTCCTGGATGCGGGTAAAACCCTCGACCGAAGAACCATCAAACCAGATGCCGCTGTTGAGGGCACCCTCAAATTGCTTGATCGGTCCATCTACGCTTTTCACAGAGCCGGTGACATCCGTGAACTGGTATGAAATGAATTTCACACCATCCTCTTTAGCTTTCAACAAGACTTCTTTCTTATCCATTTGATCCTCCAATGATCTTTAACCACACAATATCAGATGCTGCGCTTGCCAGCATTCTTGGGATACATACCAATATATGAGTTTTATCCCACGTGTCACCAGGTGGATTTGTCTCATTGTAATTAATTATGGAAGATTGAAACCCATGGAGGGGCTTCGAAGGCATCCGCTGATCGTTCGATTTTCTCCGTTTGATCGGATTAACACTTTCTTCGCAGAAAGGAACCTTCACCTCGTCATCTCTGATAAGAGATTCAGCCGCTCATCTTCGTTTTATTCAATTGTATTTTTGTCCCCTGGTAGGAAAAATAATGACTTCCCCGCCATGCCGTGTGCTGCATAGTATTGAACCTGCAGAAGCAGGGATTGGTTCTACCAGCTGGATCAGCCTTGACCTGAGCCTATCGCCTCACCATTCTGAGAGCGAACCATTATGGTTGGTGTTGGTTCATAACTTAAAGGCCGCATCACAAACACGGCAGGGTAACCATTTTATACCATAAAATAAGCCGTTTGTGTAGAAAAATGGTTCTGTCAGAGCAAAGTGATAATGTCCTAAAAGAGCAAAATAGAAATGTCCTAAATTAATATTAGGGATTATGAAATGGACGATCACAATGAGCAATAAAGAACTGGAAAGAAAGAGCGAGATAGAAAAAGCTCTGGACAAGCGTATCACTCAAAAGGAAGGTGCTGAAAAACTGGGCATCAGTGAAAGGCAAATGCGACGGCTGATCCAGTTATTCAAAAAAGGTGGGACAGCAGGCATTGTCTCCAAAAAGCGAGGGGTGCCAAGCAACCGAAAAATAGCTGAAGAAGTTGAGAACAAAGCTATGGCGTTCATATCCAGACCGATACTGAGAGACTTTGGTCCAACCCTGATGGCAGAAAAGCTTGAGCAGATGGAAAGGATCCGCTTGAGCAAAGAGACAGTCCGTCGATTGATGATCGAAGTCGGCATCCATCAGGCAAAGAGCAGGAAGCCTGTGAAAATACACTGTATGCGCGAGCGTCGGCCTTGTCGGGGAGAGTTAGTGCAAATAGATGGGTCAAAGCACGCCTGGTTGGAAGAACGGGCTCCAAAAGCGACTTTGCTGGTATTTATTGATGATGCCACCAGTGAGATACTGTCCTTGGAATTTGTGGAGGAAGAAAGCTTTTTCGCCTATGGAGAGGTCTGCAAACGTTATTTTCGGGAAGTTGGCTTGCCCATGAGCTTCTACAGCGATCGTTTTAGCGTCTTTCGCACCAATCGCTCAAAAAACCTGGTGTATGAGCCTGTAACCCAATTCCAACGCGCATTGAGCGTGCTGGACGTGAAACTCATTTGTGCAAGTTCACCAGAGGCTAAGGGTCGGGTGGAACGCGCCAATGCAACTCTGCAGGATCGTTTGATCAAAGAAATGAGACTGAGAAATATTTGTACGTATCAAGATGCCAATGCCTACCTGCCAGAGTTCATTCAGCAACACAATCGCAGATTCGCTGTACAGGCTAGCATGGATCATGATGTACATCGTAAATTAGATCCGCAAGAAGACCTGGATTTCCTGTTTTCAATTCACGATGTCAGGCAGATCTCTAAGACCCTGACCATCCATTGTGACAACAAGGTTTATCAGATCCTGACATCCCATCAGCCTTATTATTATGCGAAACAAGAGGTTCTCATCACAAAGAACCATTCTGGTGAGATCTCAGCCTGGTTTCATGGCAATAAACTGGAGCTCAAGGAATTACGTTCTAATCCGAAACAGGGTGTCATCGTTTCATCCAAATCACCAGACGCAAGACCGGTTGCGCCTGCATACAACCACCCATGGAGAACTTATGGGAAAAAGATCAATGGCAAACCTATGGTCTCATCTTTACAATAGGACATTTCTATTTAGCCAGAATAGGACATTTCTATTTAGCCTTGACAGTAGAAAAATGGTTCACACCACCCTTTTTCCAAAGTAAAATACTCTACACAAATTCTATCGAAAGTAACAACCATGCTGGAATTGAGACTTTTCTTTGCTCTAATTTTTCCTGAGGAAATCCTTATAAAGATTGCCAGCACCATCTCAGAATTAAGAACACTCATTCCTCAAGGCAGCATCCGCTGGGTCAAACCGGGTAATATTCACCTGACCTTGAAATTCCTCGGTAATGTGTCTCAATCAAAAGTCACCGAGCTGACGAGGGCAATGTCAATCACTGCCCGGCATATAATTGGTTGCAACGCAGACTTGCAGGGTCTGGGTGCTTATCCATCCATCTCTCATCCACGAATTATCTGGCTCGGAATTAAACCCGACGAGCAAATGCTCCAATTATTCACGAACCTTGAAAACCAACTTTTGCCTTTGGGCTTTCCAGGTGAAAAAAGGGGGTTTTCACCCCACATCACTCTGGCACGAATATCAGAAAACATTTCTGATATTGAACGCACGGCTATCGGTAAGGTCTTGAACAAAATTGACATTCCCTTGATCGCCAGGCCATCCTTTGATCAGTTTCATCTCATCAAAAGTGATCTGGACCGCAACGGGCCGACATACACAAAATTGTTTTCGCTGACATTTGGGCGTTGACTTGCAGGGTTTGTTAAACCTTTTTGTGCTAAAATACCTTAAAATAAATTTGGAGAGGTAATAACTGGAAGCACTCATATTAGCCAAAGCTATTGTAGAAGTACTTGAAGAGAAGAAAGCTGAAAATATCCTGTTAAT
>Ga0123335_1000717_pt1 | contig 56232 bp, 51 predicted proteins | sample BiotimSIPDNA_2_FD_89707 | JGI IMG/M metagenome (GOLD analysis project Ga0123335, IMG submission 89707) | Anaerobic biogas reactor microbial communites from Washington, USA - Biogas_R2 time_0 SIP DNA | ecosystem: Engineered > Bioreactor > Anaerobic > Unclassified | place: Washington, USA...
GGAGTAATCCCACAGTCGGTTACCCTCAGACCAGGAGAGGGAGAAGGGGTAGGAGGAGACGGTCTGCAGGTCGTTGATGAGGACACAGATGGCGGAGAAGATAAGGATGGCACTAAGCAGGCCGTTGAAGGTGAAGCTCGTTGTGTTGGGATCTGAGAACAACCAGGAGATGATGGCAATACAGAAGAGTATCACCAGCGCACGATACCACCAGCCGTTGAAGGCAAGGTACAAAAATGAATTAAGTACCATCCAACTGAACACAGTCGAAAGGATGATAGCCAGTAACCAGCGCACCTTGTGCAGCCTGGTTTGTTTTGAGGCGAAGCGCTTGAGGAAGTTGGACTCCCAGAGAAAATAAGCAAGCAGCAGGAAGACCAGGAACGCAAGGAGGATAAACAACGATCTACGATCATCCACGCCCCATTCAGGGGAGATGGTAAATGATGCTGCGTTCAGCAATTCATTCAATACGATAAAGACTGTAGAAGAAATGACAACTGCACTGATGAGGCCCTTAATGGAAAATATCTTGCCCGAAGGATGTGAGAAAAGCCAGGCGATGAGGGTGATGCAAAAAATTACGACAAGTAACCGATACCACCAGCCATTGAAGGCAAGAGAATAATAGGAGAATAGCATGACCCAGCTAAAGACAATGGTGATGATCATACCCAACAACCAGCGCACCCTGTAAAGCCTGGTACGTAGATTTGTGAAACGGCTTAACATTTTTGGAAACCAGAGGATAACCAGCAAAAAGACCAGGAGCAAGGCTGCAACCAGGAGAAAGATACGCAAGGATAAGGTGACTGGCATAAGAAGGTCAAAATCCGGCATGGAATAGTTGGCATAGAGCTCTTGACCGATCTTAAAAAAGAAAAAGATGGAGAAGGCTGAAAGAAGACTTTTAACTGTTATGATGGCGACCTTTTCGATCTTATTTTGCATTCGTATGGTGCTCCTTAATCAAATCCTGGTATGCCTTGCCCATGTTTGCCAGCGAAAATGTTGACCTAACCAATTCCTGTGCTTGCATGGCCAGGCGCTTGCTTTTTTCCGGGTCGTCCAGCAATTCGATGATGGCTTGTGAGAGTTCATCTTCATCCTGTAAAACAACCAGTCGTCCATTTTCGCCATCTTTGATGATGTTTGTCACAGCCGGGATAGCGGTGCAAATCACTGGAACCCCGCTGGCCATGGCTTCCAAAAGTGAGATGGGCAGGCCTTCATAGATTGAGGGCATTACGAAAAGGTCTGAAGCTGACAGCAAGATAGGAATATCCTTGCGGTTACCCAACAAGCGGAAATTTTCGGAGATTTTCAATGAATTAATCATCAATTCCAAAGACCTTCGGAACGGGCCATCACCGGCAATGCAAAACACGACATTGGGGTGAGATGCCAACACGGCGGGTGCTGCCCTGACGAGGAATTCATGTCCTTTGGAGGCGACCAAGCGACCTACTGAAAGGATCACCCTGGCATTTAAAGGGATATTGAGATCCTTAAGAGTATTGCCAGGATCCAGGTTTGACAACTTTTCTGTTTCTATGCCATTTTGAATCAAGCGGATCTTGGTTGGGTCTATCCCTTCCTGTAGAGCCCGGTCACGGGTAAATTCTGAAACTGCAACCAAACCGGTGGATAATTTGCTGTTGATGACCCACCTGTGAACGAGGATCTTGATTTTTGACAGGTTGGGGTAGCCATGGTGTGAACCCCAACGAGCTGGAATCTTAGCCAGCCAGGCTGCAGGCAGTCCCAGGATGTTGCTGTCGTGGGTAAAAGTGACAACACCATCATATTGCTCTTCTTTCATTACCCTGACCAGGCGAAGCCAACCATTAAGCAAGCGGTTTGCTCTTTTGAGGGGCTTGTCGTTGACTGCCCAGGCATGCAAGCAATCAAGGGGGAATTTAGACTGAGTTTGCCATTCGGGCAGTAACCCATCTTTGTCATAGAAAAAGAGTGCAGAGACCTGGACGCCCTCCTGCTCAAGCCAATTTGCCAGGTCGAGCAACACCTTTTGAGCACCACCTGTGGTGATATTTGTTCCCAGTAATAAGATCTTTAACATGGTTAAGCCTGTACTGCGCTTATATTACCACAATGGGGCTGTGGGTCATTCATTAAGGAAAAACTGGCGAGTAGGGGAGTTACAGAACTTGTGATCATTGAAAAACGAGTTATGGAGACGTCTATCATGGAAAAAAGTGTGCCAACCTAAAATGGTCGGCACAAGGAGCTAAAATTTTTATAGTGGTTGATTTTTAAGTGCAAGTGATGGCTTAGATAACCTGGATATCCGGGTACATGACAAGGAACTTGCCATCAAATTGAGGTCGCATGGACTCGATGATGTAATCTTTAAAATTATGGGCAAGGATCAGGATGTAGTCAACCTTATGGGTATCAAGGTACTCCCGAGATACCACCTGGATGCCAGTTCCGGGCATGTATTTACCCTGTTTGAGAGGGGTGTCATCTATGATGTAATCAATGATCATATGATCGATCTCACAGGAGTTGAGAAACACACAGCCTTTGCCTGCTGCGCCAAAACAAGCGATCTTTTTACCCTCGGAAACCAGATCCGTTAAAAACCTCTTGTACTCAACCATTTTTTCATAGGTGCGTTTTCCCCAGTCAAGACAGTAGTCCTCATTGATGATCTTTTCCATCTCCAGGAATTGGTCAATGGTGTGGTCTGGTTGCCTGCTTGAGGATTGTTTGGCAATGATCACCCGCAGAGTCCCGGCGTGCATATCATAAAAGGAGGTATTTACAACCTTTAAACCTTCCTGTTCGGTTATGTCAATGATATTTTGCAGTAAAAAGTAATAGACATGCTCATGGTAAACCTGGTCATAGTTGAAATTGACCAGAGTGGTAATGAAGTAAGGAAATTCAAGACACCAGACACCATCTTCGGACAGGTTACGATAAATGCCTTTGACAAAGGAGCGCATGGGTTCGGTATGTTGAAAGACATTGGTCGATGTAATGACTCTGGCTTTGAATTTGAGGTCTGTTTCCTCACTGAAATATTCATTTACATACTGGATGCCGGCAGCGGTGTTTACTTCAAGAAAACTATGGCTGCCATCGACGTTGACATAAACCAGGTTGGGGTTCTTTTTGCGAAATTCTTTTAGCAGGGATCCATCGTTGCCACCTACATCAACGACATAGTCGTTTTCTTGTAAATCAACAAAATCACCCAGATAATCATACATCCTGGAACAATGAGCCAGATATGGTTTGTTGATGCCAGAATAATAGAGGTAGGTTTCAAACAACTTGCCTTTATCAACGATCTCTGTCAGGCAGGTAAAATTGCTTGTGGGGAAAAGCTGGATTGCAAGGGGGAAGCGTTCAATGGCAAGAGACTCCTCTTTTGTTTCGCATAAGTTGTTGACCAGCGGAACATCACCAAGATCGAGGTACTTGACACTTCTTGTACTTCCACTAATTGGACATTTGGTTATTTTTATCATGGAGAATCATTATAACATATCAGCTTTTAAGGCACTACGTGCGGAGGAGACAGGCTGATTATTCATAAGGCTTTCTTCTGGGCTATAATAATTCGGCAGGAAATACCAGAGTGATCTGCGAATTTTGAGATATTTGTGCTTGGAAGGCAGTCATGAAAGCAACAGACAAAGCTAAGATCGGAATTGTCGGTACAGGTTTTATCGGCGATGGGCTGAAGAAGACCATTGCCTTTTTACCAGATCTTTCTGTTTCCAGAATCCTGACCCAAAGGGGTCTGGATAGTTTTCCGGGCGAGCAGGTTTACACCAATTCAGTCGATGAGCTGATTGAAGAAAGTGACCTGGTGGTCGAATGTAATGGTGATGCAATTTATGCGACAGAGGTTCTCTCCCAGGTATTGGATGCGGGAATCCCGGTGGTCACCATGGATGCCGAATTGCATATCACATCCGGTAGTTACTTGTCAACGAAGGGGCTGATCACAGAGGCAGAAGGCGACCAACCGGGAGCCCTGGCTGCTTTGGGAAAAGGCCTGGCAAGTATCGGATTTGTACCCCTGGTGTATGGTAACTTGAAGGGATTTCTCAATTACAACCCAACTGTGGAAGATATGCAATATTGGGCAAAATTCCAGGGTATCTCACTGGAACAGGTAACCGAGTCTACCGATGGAACGAAAGTGCAAGTGGAACAGGCTTTGATCGCCAATGGCATGGGCGCTGTTATTGGTAAACAAGGCATGCACGGACTTGAAAGCGAGGACATATATAAGGACTCGAAGGTATTAGCAAGCTATGCCAAGCAAAAAGGCATGCCAATCAGCGATTACCTGTTACGCAAGCCCCAGGCCAAGGGTTGGTTTCCAGCCGGGGTCTTTATTACAGCTGAATATGACCAAGGGCAGGCATCCGTCCTGAAGTACCTGAAATTGGGAGAAGGCCCTTTTTATACGCTGGTTAAAAATTACCACCTGTGCCACCTTGAGATTCCCAACACGATACGGCAGGTATTACAGGGAGAAGGTGTGCTGTTGGATAACAGCATGCAACCGAGCGCCAGTGTGTGTGTGATCGCCAAGCAGGATCTGAAACCCGGCTTGCAGATCAAAAGGGCGAACCGTAGTTTCCTGGTACGTGGTGAGGCGCTATGCATCAAAGATGCCATGAACCATTTACCTTTGGGATTGACGTGTGACCTGGTTGTCAGACGACCCATAAAAGCAGGACAAATGATCGAACTGGATGACGTTGACCTGCCGGATTCGAGAGCTTATCAGGGATGGCTTTTCACGAGAAGCCTTGTGAAGTAAACATTCTCTCTTTCTCCTAATAACAAAAAATACCGCCTTGCGGTATTTTTTTGTCTGTCGGCCTACCAGGTTTCTATCCAGATCATGGGAATGGCTTGATGCTTGACCAGTCATCTCCCAGGATCATAATAACATGGATTGGTGAAGCGGGATCATACCTGCTGGTGATGCTGGCAGATTTCAGCTGCATCAGGTCAGCCAGGTATTTCAGGGTATAAGGTTTGGCGTTGTACATAACCAAACTGGAGTAAACAGTGTAATCTGCATTGGTTTCTTCCACCACGTTCAATCCCTGGTTGCGCAGATATTCAGCAGTGGACGCGGCCAGCCCGGAAATGGAAGAGCCATTTCGGACCGAGATCGACGCATCTTCAAGTACTGCCAACTCAAGAATATCTTTTCCCAACGCTGCGGGTCCAACCGCGACACCGCTGGAAAAGACTTCATCCCTTAACAGGCGGATCTTATCCGGTATCGGCTTCAGGATGTCCAATCCGTTGGGAGATCGTGCCATGATCACATATTCACCAGTGATCACGACCTGGTTTATCGAGTCTGAAGGTATTTCCAGGACCTTCAAGCCTAACTTGATGGCTTCTTCAAGGGAAAGGTTTGTTCGAATACCGCTTGAGATGCTGTTGTAGATGCTGTTGGCATTGGCGACAAGGGTTGGCATCATATTCAAGCTCATCACCTTATCGCGGATCGCAAATATCACTTGTTGTTGCCGTTTTGAGCGGTCAAAATCACCACCTTCAGTTGACCTTGCACGGGCGTAGGCAAGTGCGAGTTCACCATTTAAAGTAGCTTCTCCAGCAGGTAGAATAACCGTGTTGTGTTTGCCAAGCGGGTCGATCTTTATCTCTTCTGGCACATCGATGGTAATTCCCCCGATCTGGTCTATCAGTGTGATGAAGGCTTGAAAGTCCACCTGGGCATAGTAGTGGATCGGAACACCAAGCAGTTCTTCAACCGTTCTCTTCGCCATCTCAGGACCACCACCAGGCATTTTATAGGCTTCGCCCAGGTAGTAAGCAGTGTTGATCTTATTGTAGTCAAACCCGGGAACATTGACCCACAAGTCCCTCGGTATGGAGATAATGCCAGCCGTGTTATTCAATGGATCCAGGGTAAAGAGGATCATCGTATCCGTACGGGGCAGTTCACCAGCTTCCCAATCTCTGTAATCGAGACCCATAAACAACAGGTTTACGCGGCTGACACCATCCCAGGGATCGGGCATCGGTATGCTCGAGTCAACCAGGGGAAGGGCTGTAGTTTCGGTCTTTTCGGTGGTTTCACCGCCTTGTTGGGGTACTGGTGCACCTGGCAGGTTCAGCATCGTCATGGAGGATACAAAGTTGCTGGTAAAGATGCCCCCAACAATTGCCAGAATGATGGCAGACACACACATGATTAACAACATGATGCGAGTCGATCTTTTCCTGGGGAGCCAGGTTTTTAATTTTTCGAAAAAACGCATGAATTAACCTTGTAAATTTTCCTTTGGTAAACCGATTACCTAATCCATCGGGGGAGGTGGTACGGGTAGATCCTGTTTGGCAGTCTGCTGCCATTTGTCACCTTCATCAATCAGCATGACCGGGATATCGGTAACAATGGGGTATTTCCTGTCACAATCCTGGCAGATCAACCAGCATTCCTTGAAATATTCAAGCAAACCATCTTTTTCCTGCACGCAAGCCGGGCATCGTAATAAATCTAATAAATCTTGACTGACCATAACTTCCTCCAAATTGAAATTCGGTGATCTTAATAATATTCAGGATTTTTATTTTACCATGTACGGCATTGGTAATTTTACGGCGTTGGTGTAGGGATGTCTTTGGTCCCTGGGCCGTATTCATAAATGGCCCGCCAGGGTTGAAACTGGGTGACAAAACTATCTTCAAAATAGATCACGCCATCGCGGTAAACATCGCGGTTCACCCGAATGTATGCACCATCGGCTTCGAAATCCACTTTTTTGATCTCACCCTCATCAAGCTCCGGGTTCAGACGGTAGAGAGGCTCCGGGGCTTTGATGATATTGGTTGGGCCTGTGGTTTCCCATTGAACACTGCGATTGTCGCTGGTCGAATAAAACTTCCAGGTGAGTGAATAATAATTACCCACATAGGTTTCCATCAATAACCAGTGATCAGTATCATTGGTAAACTTGAAGTCAACAATTGGTACGTAAACGGTTGCGTCGAGCCCTGCAAGGTTGGGGTCTACCGAGCCATCCCGCTTCATTTCATAATAACTGACACGGTAGGCATGGGCGTGGCGCTCGTTGATGGGATAACCGGCAAAAAAGGCTGCCCGGAAGAGGGTTGTACTTACCTGGCAAACTCCACCGCCGACACCGGCAATAGTCTGGTCGCCCAGGATGATCAAGGCTTCAGCGTAGCCATTCTCGAGACTGATATTTCCCAAAGCATCAGCCATTGAAAAAGTTGTGTGGGGTGGGATCAATAAGCCGTGGAATTGCTTGGAAGCGGTCTGGATATTCTGCACACGTGAAGCTGCGGAACCGTAGAAATATGATGTCTCAGCATGTATCAGTTCTGTGATCCCCAGTTCCTCGCCGGTGGTGGTGTCTTTTGCTGCAGGTTCTATAACATTCATGGCCAGGGTGACTGCATGGTTCCCCTGCATGATCGCCTGATCGATCGCGTCCAGACTGTCATTTATGTTTAATTCCCGTCCGATCAAGGCAGGAGAAATGACCTCCAACTTGCGTGTATCGTCATTGAATATGAAACGGGCATTGACCGGGTAGATCCTCAAACCGGGTGCCAGGCTGCTTAAATAAGCCTGCAGCAGGTTGCGATTCACCCCGATGGTGTACCCAGCTTTGTCTTCTTCAGATTCGCGCTTGACAACAAGCAGGTTAGCCAGGTCCGCCTGGGAGATCGTCCAGGGACCGGCGTCCGGGTTCTCACCCGGCAAGTTAAGGACCAGCGGCGCAGAAAGTATTGTTTTTGCCTGTTTGGCGGCTGTATCTGCATCCATGATCACAGGCGCTGTCTCCTCGACAACAAGAGTGATCACTGCATCATTCATATTATTTAATGGCTCGTCAATTGCCAGCAAAGTTTTTTCAATGTTGAGTGTGCGCCCTACCTGTCCTGAGTTGACGATCACCTCTGCACCATTCAAGGATAGGTTAGCTTCCAAAACCGGGACATCGATTTGTTTTGCCAGTGACTGCAGGTAGGCGTATGCCTGGGGTTGGTTATAAATGGCAATTGGAGACACCTGAATCCCCTGGTTCCAGGCCTGGAATTGTTTAAGAATATTAAGCACAAAACCCCGACTGCGGCCAATTTGATATGCCTGACGCGCGGTGGATTCAAGGTCCATAAAAAGACCCAAGCCCATCGGGCTGGTCAACCAGGTGCGCGATCCGTCAACCAGGAGTATCTTACCGTTGGTCTGGTAATCCAGTTGACCATCAAGGGCTGTTTTTGCCTGCTCAATGGTCAGCCCTGAAAGGTCCACACCGCCCACATATACCCCGGGATAGATATGATCGCGGTGTATTACCTCATATCCCATAACCAGGGAGAGACCCGCGATGGCAAATAAGACAAAGCCTAAGAATAAAGCCAAGAGAAGATGAACCAGCCAGCTTTGTCTTCTTTGTGGTTTAATTTGAGCAGAATTTTCCATATCATTTCGATTATAATGCACAACCAGATCGCCTGATTTGCATGCAAAACCCGTTAATATATTTCATGTATTCAAAAGCAATGACGTTCCAGGGCAATTAAAGTTCCCTTCTTATGGTCTGTGGATAATAGCGAATTGAAATTAAGGTAAAATACGAAAATGACAGGGCGTTGGGTCAAGAACGCCCTGTTTTTATTAATTATGAAAATGATACAAAAGGCATCCAAAAAACTCTTTCAATTCATAACGCTGGGGTTGGTTATTGCGATTGCATTGCTGCCATCAGTCGATGTCAAAGCCCAGCCAGGAAGCGCTTATGACCTGATCAACGAGGTCAATGCCCTGAGAGCGGCGAATGGATTGCCCGCTTTCAGCATCAATTCACAGTTAATGGTGGCAGCCCAGGGACACGCTGACTGGATCAGTGCCACTGGCGAGGGAGGACATATCGGGATCGATGGCACTTATGCGGTTGATCGGGCAAGGATCGCCGGTTATGTAGGTTTGGTCAACGAAAACTGGGCGCGCGGTTATGGGCTGTCAGTTTACGATTGCATATATGTTAGTTGGAATGATCCCGATCACATGGGCAATATGCTGGCATCGTGGCACAACGAGGTGGGTGCCGGGGTGAGCATCGATTCTGAAAACAGGGTGACATATATATTGAATGTTGGTCATACCACCGGCAGTAATCCTATTACCTTACCGACATCAGCCCCGGGAGTGACCAGCGAGCCTTATGTCCAACCCATCATGACCTCAACCCCAGATGCCAATGGGCAGATCACGCATAAAGTGGTCTATGGAGAGACGTTATGGACGATCTCAGAGGCATATGGGATCACCCTGGATGAGCTTCTTAGTTTAAATGGATTGACAATGGAATCTGCCATCTACCCGGATGAGATCCTGATCATAAAAGTGGGAACAACCCCAGAGCCAACCCCTACCACCGGGATCACCCCAACGCCGACCCTGAAACCGACCCAAACACCCCGACCAACCCTCACGCCTTTGGTTACCCAGACTGCAACGCCCCAAGCGGAGGTAACTCCTGGTGTCATGCAACGCATCTTCAGCGGGGATCGTATGGGTGTGGGGATAGCTTTGATCGGCATTTGCATCCTGGGGCTTGCCTTACTGATCATCAGTACAAGGCGCGTGCAGTAAGTTCAAGAAAACTATCTGTCGATCACTGCAGCTCCGGGTACTGCCTGGCAATGGTAGACTCTGGCATCTTTTCCGGTGAGTCTCTTATACTGTGTTGAAAGTGTACTCATAAAATCCTGGACAGCATCATTACGCACCAGGTTTACTGTGCAACCGCCAAAGCCTGCCCCGGTCAGCCGCGCACCCAGGCACCCGGGATGTCCAGAAGCGATCCCGACGAGTGTGTCCAGTTCGGGACAACTCACTTCATAAAGGTTTCGCAGGCTTGCATGACAGGTGAGCATAAGTTGACCAAATGCTGCTGCATCATTGTTACCCAGATAGCCCACCGCCTGGTTTACCCGGGCAATTTCCTCCACTACATGCTGAGCACGCAGGCGGGGACTATGATCCAGGAGATGCGCATGTGCCTGGAATTCGGCGATCGTAACATCGCGCAAGGCTTTGATGCCTGGCAGGTGCTGCTGCAGAATGGCAAGCGCCTGCTGGCAATCGTGCCGGCGATCGTTGTAGGCTGACCCGGAGAGGGTCCTGCGGACGGTCGAATCGGCTACAATGATTGACATGTTGCCAGGTAGGGAGTATGAATTCCAGGATAGATCGCGTGTGTCAAAAGTCAGGACATGTCCTGCCTCACCAAACATGCTGGCAAACTGATCCATGAGACCTGAATGGACCCCCACATAGTCATTTTCTGCTTTCTGGCAAAGTTGGGCAAGGCGCATTTTTGATATTTGTGAGTTGCTGATGTGTTGCCAGCTGATGGCAAAAGCGACCTCCACCGCAGCGGAAGAACTAAGTCCTGCACCGATGGGCACATTGGAGGTCAGGTCAACTTCCAGACCGGGCACATCACAACCCTCTTCACTCAGTGCCCAGGCAACCCCAGCCGGGTAAAGGGCGAATGAAGGCAGTGGCTCTCCTTTGATATCCACCTTCTCTGCAAGATGGTCCAGAGGAATAGTCACAGACCTTGAAAAATCCAGGGCATTTAACAGGAGAACTTTTCCTGAGATAGGCTGGCATTTGAGATGAACATAGCGATCAATGGCGGCTGGCATGACGATGCCATCGTTGTAATCGACATGCTCGCCCAAAAGGTTCACTCTACCCGGGGCGGTTGTGTTGAAGGTTCCTGGACTGGTGGTCATCAGGTTGTTCCTGAAGTAGATATTTCAGAGTCCAGTGACTTGCTGGCGATCAGATCCTGTTTGCGTTGATGAGTCCATCTCTTGATCTGTACCTCACGTTTCATGGCACTCAGCTGGTCGGGTTGTTCTTCGAAGTAGACAAGCTTAACGGGCAGGTGCATGCGTGTATATGCAGCACCCCTGCCAGCATTATGTTGTTTTAATCGCCTGAAGGGATCTTTGCTCCAGCCTGTGTAGTAGGAGCCGTTTGAGCACTCAAGGATGTAACAATAGAAAGCCATTGATACAAGTATAACCAAGAATTTCCCCGGCCGATTTATTTATACTGATAAGTTAATAGACACCAATGAGCAGGCGTGTCAATTGCACCATGGGGGTGCGGATGAGCATGCTGATGATGTCAAAATTGACCAATGGACCAATGATCACGATAGCGAGCAGGACCATGGGCGCGTAAGGTCGCATTTTTTCCATCCATTCAGCAGCCCTGGGGGGTAAAAAGAACAATAGCACCTTTTCGCCGTCCAGGGGAGCAAGTGGTATCAGGTTGAACAGGAAGAGCGTGAGGTTGATGACCACAAATTCTAAAAGGAATTGTCCCCATGAAGGAAGGATGGCACCTGGTGCGTTGGCGTAAAGGGGCAGTCTGGCAAAGCGAATGATCAGACCTGCAATGACTGCCAGGATGAGGTTGGAAAGTGGTCCTGCCAACGAAACCAGCATCAAGCCGGCTCTTGACCTTTGCCTTAAGCGGTAAGGGTTGACCGGCACGGGCTTTGCCCAACCAAAACCCGCCAGGAGGAGCATGACCGTGCCGATCGGGTCTAGATGGGCAAAAGGATTGAGCGTTAACCGACCCGCCTGGCGTGGTGTCTCATCCCCCAACCAGGTGGCAACTATTGCATGGGAAAACTCATGCAGGGTGAAAGCGATCATCAGGATGATGATCCTCGAAAGCAGGGTAGGCAGGTTTAAATTCAGCATAAAAGCGGCAGGTGCTCCTTCTATGGTTGCGCTGGCATTATAACATGGGGTGATATAATCTTAACGATGCTACCGGACCTGGTGATTGGAATGAAAGTGCGATTGCGAAAAGTTCATCCATGCGGAGGCTTCGATTGGGAGGTTGTCCGCCTGGGTGCTGATATTGGGCTGGTTTGTCAAAAATGCGGCCACAAGGTATTACTTTCACGGCGCGACCTGGCAAAAAGGTTAAAGACTGTTATTTCGAAACCAGACCAAGCACAACCAATGGTCTCAGAACAGGATCCTGGAAAAATTCAGATTGAGCGAGAACAATAATGCCTATCCTGGATGATCGCACGTTTGAGTTTTACAGCCACAGCCCTGAGCAAACCCGGCGGATTGGCATCCGCTTAGGCGGGCTGATCAAGGCGGGAGATGTCATTTGCCTTGAAGGCAACCTGGGGTCTGGCAAGACAACCTTCGTACAGGGCTTGACCCAGGGGTGGGGCTCTTTGGATCCGGTCACGAGCCCATCCTATGTGATCGTTAATCAATACCGCCATCCTGACGAAGGCATACTTTTTCATACTGATGCCTACAGGTTGGAAAGCCTGAGGGATGTGGAAATGTTGGACCTTGATCTTATGCTCAGGAATGGTGTGTTGGTCATTGAATGGGCGGACAAGATCAAAGAAATTCTCCCTGAAGAAAATCTATGGATAAAGATGAAATGGATAAGCGCAGAGCAACGCTACATGCATATTTCTGGCAATGGCTCCAGGCATGAGACATTGCTTAATCAAATTAAACAATCCATTTTTGGAGGGGTCTAATGATCCTGGCTATTGATACTTCCACGGAATGGGTCGGCCTTGCACTGTATGACTCTGACCAGGTTATAACTGAACAGGTTTGGCGATCTCGCAATCATCATACGGTGGAACTGGTACCTGCCATTGATCACCTGTTAAAACGGGTTGGCGTCAAGAAATCCGAGTTGAGTGGTTTGGGGGTCGCGCTGGGACCAGGCTCATTTACCAGCCTGCGCATCGGGGTTACAGTTGCCAAAGGATTGGCAATGGCGCTCAAAATTCCTGTGGTTGGTTTCCATTCATTGGATATCCTGGCAACCGGGCAACCTGTCCTGGATATTCCCTTATGGTCGGTCTTGCATGCCGGCAGAGGTCTTTTGGCTTTTTCACCATATGAAAACCAGGGTAGTACATGGATTCGCCAGGCAGATTCTATTGTCATTTCCGCAAAAGACCTTGAAGGACAGGTCAAAGGACCTGTCTATGTTTGTGGTGAGATGACTTCCCAGGAGCGGCAGATCCTCGGTAGAAAATATAAGACTGTCAGGGTGGCAGCACCGTTCGATTGTTTAAGACGGCCGGCAATATTGGCTTCGATGGCACTTTCAAGGTTGAGCGGTAACCAGGCTTCAGAAATTGGAACCCTGTCTCCCATCTACTTGCATACTTCAACCCCAATTCCCGGATAATGGTAAAAAAGATCAGCGAAGTGCACTTCAGGATAATGGGGATACAGGACCTGCCTTTGGTGCAGGAGTTGGATAAAATTTCGTTTCATAACCCGTGGCCTGAAGGGGCATTCAAGTATGAACTCCTTGAAAGCCACAACTCACTTTGTTGGGTTGCTGAAATCGAAGAGGATTATCAACCGCTTGTAGTTGCCAGCATCATTATCTGGCTAATCGTTGACGAAGCCCATGTAGCTACACTGGCAGTCAACCCTGATTACCGTTCCCGGGGTATTGGCAGGCGCTTGATGGCTACTGCTTTATTGGATGCATATCAAAAGGGAGCGCGCAAATCCCTCCTTGAAGCACGCCAGAGCAACCAGTATGCCCTGCACCTTTATTATGGTTTTGGCTTTGAGATGGTCGGGATCAGGCCGGGTTATTATCCGGATAATCATGAAGACGCATTATTATTAACACTTGATCCATTGGATCCTGAAAAACTGACCCAATTGACTGCGGTGTAAATCCGGGATCAATTGTCATTACCAGCGCTTATAATTGACCTTTGTTTTGAACAGATTCACATAGGAAATGTTTATGGAAAATTTGGATAGGCTTAATGAGATAAGGCAGCAGGTAGCTGCCTGCCAGAAGTGCAAACTGAGTGTCACAAGGAACCGGTCTGTTCCGGGTGAGGGCCCGGTCACCAGCCAGGTGATGTTCATTGGTGAAGGTCCCGGGTTTCATGAAAATGAGCAGGGTAAACCTTTTGTGGGACAGGCAGGCATGTTCTTGGATGAGTTGCTGAACCATGCGGGCTTGAAAAGAAGTGAGGTTTTTATCACCAATGTGGTGAAATGCCGTCCACCAGGCAACCGCGATCCGGAACCTGAAGAATTGACCGCATGCCGGGCATATCTTGAGGAGCAGATGAGGATCATTGATTCCCCTGTCATTGTGACCCTGGGGCGTTTCTCGATGGCACATTTTCTGATCGATGGCAAAATTAGCAATATTCACGGTAAGCCAGTGACAATCAACGGAAAGCTGATCGTCCCGATGTATCATCCCGCTGCTGCATTACACCAACCGGCACTCAAGAGTGTCTTGATCGAAGATTTTAAGAGACTACCCATGATTATTGAGCGCGGCTTGAGAGATCTGGCAGAGAAAACGAAGATAGTTTCTCAGGAAAAACAACTTGAGGAAACGGAAGATAAGTCTTCAGAAGCGAAACAACTGAGCCTGTTTTAGAAAAATTCGGGTGAAAAACTCCGGCTGAAGTGATAAATGACATGCATGTTTTACTGATCCCCTGTGCTGAACATCCAATTTTTCAATATTTCCTTAAGGTAAAGGAGATAATTGAAGCATAATGGGTGAAAAGGGCTTGAAGAGTTGGAGCAAAGACTTCATTCTTAAAAAAGTCGTCCGCAACTCTTCCTATATTTTTGCCAGCCAGGCGATCAGTGCAATCTTAAGTATCCTCACCGCCAACCTGTTGGGCGTTTCCGGGTTTGGGGTGCTGGGAGTTGTTATCAGCTTTATTTCCAATGTCAACCGTCTCTTGTCATTCCGCATGAGTGAGTTCATTGTCAGGTATGTTGGGGCGGCAATTGCCCGTGAGGAAAGAAAAAGCGCGGTAGCAGTGATCAAGTTGGCCGCAATGACAGAGGCGACAACATCACTCATTGCATTAACAATTCTTATGCTGCTGGCGCCATGGGCTGCAGAGCAGTTTGCCAAGGATCCTTCCACAGCGGTTCTCTTTCGCATTTATGGGCTGACCATCCTGGGAAACCTTGTAACCGAAACGTCTACAGGCATCCTGCAGGTGACCGGTCACTTTCGAAGCCAGGCAGTGATCAATTTCATCCAGGGTGTCATCACTGCCTTGTTATTCCTGGTGGTTTTTCTGAACCAGGGTGGGGTGATGGCTGTCATGCTGGTCTACCTGGCTGGCAAGATGATCCTGGGCTTGGGGCCTGTGGGTTTGGCTTTTTACTGGCTGCACCGAGAGTGGGGCGCTGGTTGGTGGAAAGGAAGCTCTAAAGGATATTTGCCCCCCTTAAAGGAGATGGCACGCTTTGCCGTCAGCACCAACCTGAGTGGAACGATCAACCTGGTCGCGCGGGATAGCGAGGTGCTGTGGGTTAGTTACTTTTTCTCCACAGTTGAAGCCGGCTATTTCAAGGTAGCCCTGGCAATTGTCAACCTGGCGATCATGCCGATCACCCCGTTCATCAGCACCACTTACCCGGAATTGGCAAAGAATGTTGCCCTTCAAGCCTGGACTCGTCTAAAAAGCCTGCTGAAGCGTGTTACGGCGATCTCGGGAGCCTGGACAAGTGCAGTTATCCTGGGTTTGCTTCTGCTGGGAAAACAACTGCTTTTTTCACCCTTGACCCTGTTTGGCAGAACCTTCCAGGTGTATCAGAGCGGGTACCTGCCAGCATTTGAAGTGTTGCTGATCCTGATGATCGGTTTCGGCATGGCCAATATCTTCTTTTGGGATCGATCACTACTGCTATCATTCAATAAGCCGGGTTTTGTTCTGAAGGTCGCCGCGATTGGGATGGCCTTGAAAACACTGCTGGCTTTTCTCTTGGTTCCCCGCTTCGGATACATTATGGAGGCGATGTTATTGACAGCCTATTTTGTGGGGACGGTTGGTACCATCCTGTTGCGGGGAGTCAAAGATATACGCCAGCAGGAGAAAACTCATCCTGAGGTGGTAGCCGCAGGTGTGGGCGAATGATGGACAGGTATTGGTCATGAGAATTGTTGTCATATCCGCTTCGTTTGTACCATCGACAGCTGCCAATAGCATTGAGGTCATGAAGGTGGCCAATGCCCTGTCAGATATCGGTCACCAGGTAACATTAATCGTACCGGGTGAAGCGACTGCAAAATGGGATGAACTTTCTGAGTGGTACGGAATCAGATACCCCTTTGAAATCATCTGGTTGAAAGAAAACCTGGCATTTCGGCGCTATGATTTTGCTCTTAAGGCAACCAGGAAAGCTTTACAACTCAAACCAGACCTTGTTTATACCTGGATGTTACAGGCAGCAGTGCTGAGCCTGTGGCATAGGATCCCGGTGATGCTTGAACTGCACGATCGCATCAGGGGCAAGATCGCACCGACACTTTTTAAGTCCATCTTGCATTCCCGAATACCCAGGTTGCTCCTGCCGATCACCAGGGCTTTGGTCGATGTGCTCGAAAGAGAATTGAGCATTTCAATTCCTGCAAAACTCATTCACATTGCACCCAGCGGGATCGAACTGGAACGTTATGCAGACCTTCCCCAGGCTGAGGATACGCGTAAATTGCTGGGTCTGCCTGAGGGGTTGACTGCCGGTTATAGTGGTCATTTTTATTCCGGGAGGGGGATGGACCTGTTGTTGTCACTGGCGAACTCTTTTCCTGGGGTGAATTTCCTGTGGGTAGGTGGGCAGGATAAGGCGGTGGCTGAATGGAGGCAAAGACTGCACGAACAGGGAGTAGCCAACGTCACCCTGACAGGTTTCATTCCCAATCAACGAATTGCAGTTTACCAGGCAGCCTGTGATATTTTACTAATGCCTTATGAATTATCCATCGCAGGCAGTGGCGGGGGCAACACAGCTGATATTTGCAGCCCGATGAAGATGTTTGAATATATGGCAGCCGGTCGGGCGATCATGACCAGCGACCTTCCTGTACTGCGTGAGGTACTGAATGACCAAAACGCGGTTTTTTGCGCAACACAAGATATCGAAGCGTGGGAAATGGCTTTTGGAAAATTGATCAATGATCCAATCAAAAGGCAAACACTTGGTGAACATGCCATCAAAGATGTACAGGCATATTCCTGGAAAGAAAGAGCCACGAAAGCACTGGCGAAATTAGGGTTGCCGTAAGATTAGTACTGTCCTATGAAGAAATCTGAATTTCAAACTAATACTCGGGAATTTTTAAAAGGTTTCCTGATAGTCTTTTTGGTCGGGCTGGCGATAAGGATTGCGCTGTTTATTACCTACCTGCCGGTTTCCTATAATGACACAGCCAGTTACTGGCGCTCAGCCCAGGCGTTACTCGAGAACTTTTCAATTTATGATGGCACACGTACCCCGGGTTACCCGGCGTTCCTGGCAATTGCCGGCAGTGAAAGGGTTGTCTATATCCTGCAGCTATTAATGGGATTGATGATAAGCCTTGTCCTGTTCACCCTGGGTAAGAGACTTACCGGTTCCACCGTTTTTGGAGTGCTGGCTGGTATTGTGCACAGCCTGAATGCAGGTCAGATCTTTTTCGAAGCCAATGTACTGACTGAAACATTAACCACATTTTGGCTGGCACTGACCTTCCTGTTCGTTTTCCTGGGTGCCAGGCAGGACGCAAAAATTAGGCTCCTGTATTTTACGCTGGCAGGATTGACCAGTTCATTAACTGCGCTCACGCGGCCTTTGTTTATCTTTTTGCCGGTGTTGCTCTCCGTATTTCTTGCAGTCAAGTTTTCCAACAGGAAGGTCACCATTAATTGGCGTCCCTTGCTCTGCGTACTCATCCCGGCGATCATACTGGTAGGGGGGTGGATGGGTTGGGTCAAAACCCGCTTTGGCGTCCTGAACCTCTCTGTGATGGGTGGGTTCCATATGGTTCAGCATACCGGGTATTATTTCGAAGATGTCCCGGAAGAGGATGCCATCCTGCGTGATATATACCTGCAATACCGCGATAAGCGTGTTGCCCTTTATGGAACGCAGGGCAACACCATCTGGGATGCGATCCCCGCGATGCAGGAAGCTTCCGGGTTGAATATCATTGAATTATCCGCGGAGCTGCAGCGAATTTCCATTGGTCTGATAAAAACACATCCCTGGCAGTACATGAAATTTGTTCTTAAAGGATGGGCTCTTTTCTGGTTGGCACCGGTTTACTGGTCAGAAAATGCGTATCTCCAGCCTGCTTTCATCCCTATTGCCAGAATATGGGTGTTCATGGGGAGAGCCATTTCCTTTGGCAGCAACCTGTTGTTCATTGTGACCAGCGCCTTGGCGTTGTTTTGGAAGAAACTCAGGCAGGTTTGGAACCTAAAACCGATGTTGTGGATCATGACAGCAACGGTCTGTGCGACTTCCATTGTTCAAACCCTGCTGGATCATGGGGATAACCCGCGTTTCCTGGTGCCTCTGCAATCCTTAGTGATTTTCTGGGTTCTTTGGATCATCTATCATTCGTGGTTTATACTCAAGCAAAAAAGGGCATGAAAGAATGCGATCATCAATTTTCTGGAAAAGACCAATACCTTACTTGTTTGGTATATTGATAGCTGGCTTGGCAATCGGCATTTTGATGCCACTCATCCTTTCAAATGCGCCACTGGGGCGATCTTTTCTTGCTACAGCATTGGTGGCTGTCATCATGCTGCTGATGCTAGTCCTGGCATGGCGCATGGCAGGAGGGGGCAAAAAGCTATTCTGGATGATGCTGATCGCTTTCCTCTTACGCCTGGCGGTAGGCATCTTCTTTGCCTGGGGATTGCCCAGATTTGGTTACCCGGAGGATGGGCAACTGGCAGGCTATTTCTATTCCGATGCTTTCACCCGCGACAGCCAGGCTTGGTCGCTGGCAGTTACTGGCGAGCCACTTGCCAGGGCTTTCGGTGGTGAACTGGTCAGTGATCAATATGGCGGTTTGCTGGCGATGAGCGCCCTGGTCTACCGTTTGTTCAGCCCGGATGCCCACCGGCCCTACTTGATACTCATTATCACAGCTGCAGTCTCGGCAATCGGTTTACCATTTTTGCTCAGCGCTGGTAACTGCTTACTGAAAAAGAAATATTCGACCATCGCCGGCTGGATCCTGGTATTCTTTCCGGACGCAGTCCTGCTGGGTGCCACCCAGATGCGCGAACCATTTATGATAACGGCTTTCATTATGTGTTTTTGGGCTGTCATCACCTGGAAAGGGACAAAAAATCGGTTGTTCAGAGTCCTGGCAATGATCGTTGGCCTGGTACTCATGCTGGTCATATCCACCCGCTCGGCGGTTTTGTTATTGGCTTTCATTTTTATTGCTTTATGGATCGAGGGCAGCCAAAACCTGTCAAAAAAATGGATAAGAGTGGCTGGTTGGGTGATCTTGGGCTTGGTGGTCATCCTGCTGGCTGGTCTTTCATGGGCTTGGCTAAGAGATGTGATGCGCTGGGATATGCTTTTGGCGTACCGTGCATCGGGGTGGATCGAACTGATCTTTGATTCAACCCCAAAGTGGCTGCATGCACCTTTCCTGATCGTTTATGGTATTTTTCAACCGGTATTGCCGGCGGCTATTGCTGATCCAGCTCCCTGGATCTGGCAGGTCAGCGGCATTTTCCGCGGACTTGGGTGGTATGCCATGCTGCCGTTCCTGGTTTATGGTCTGATCATTACCTGGAAAGCGGATGATAAGAACCGAAAAATGATGTTGAGCTGGTTGATCATATCCATTTGGGCATGGATACTTATTTCTTCGGCGAGGGCGGGCGGCGACCAGTGGGACAACCCACGCTATCGCATGATGCTGATCCCATGGATGAGTTTGATCGCAGCTTATGTTTTGCAATGGAGCAAGGACCATCAAAGCCGCTGGTTCTGGCGATGGGTGATGGTTGAGGGCGTTTTCCTGCTTTTCTTTACCCACTGGTACATCGGCCGCTATGCCGAGATCTATAGACCAATACCATTCCCGATCATGCTGGCATTGATCACAGGTATCAGTGGAGTGGTAATGCTTGGTGGATGGTTGTTGGATCAGCGACGAGATAAAGGGTTAAGAAACTAAGAGATATTCCGCCAGATTCCAGGGAATGTGTCATTTTCCACCCCTTGACTCTTTATTGACTCGGGCTATAATTCAGCCATTGAATATATGACTGAAAACGAAATACTTCAGGAAGACCAATTTAAGGATATGGATCTGCTCTCCCAGATTGAGCAGAACCCGGATATTTCACAGGCTACCCTGGCGCAGGAACTAGGTGTGGCGGTTGGAACGATCAACTGGCATATCAAACGCCTGGTTGCCAAGGGTTATGTCAAAGTTAAACGTGCCCAAAGGAAAAAATTACGCTATATCATTACCCCCGAAGGACTGGCGCTTAGAGCACGTCTGACAGTCGATTATGTACGCAACCAGTTCGACCTATACCGACGTATCCGCCAGCGCATGCTTGACCTGTTGACAGAACTGGATGGACACAAAGTGGTCCGTCTGTATGGAGATGGTGAAATCGCAGAGGTCTGCCGCCTGACCTGCCTGGAGCAGGGAGTGGACATCGTGGAGGCAGGGAATGTGCCCTGCATTATAATTGATGGTTTGAAAGTCCGCCTGGAGCAGGCTGGGTTTTCAAATGAGTTCGCAAAGTAGAAAATATACAGGCAAACAAGAGGTAAGATGGAGAATTTCCTGGATCTATCGACAAAAAAGATCTGTGTAACCGGCGGAGCGGGGTTCCTGGGGACGCATTTGATCAGGAACTTAAGAGCACGCGGCGCTCAACACATTTTTATTCCCAAGATTGAAGATTATGACCTGGTCAAACAGGCAGACATTCAACGCATGTTGGATGACAGCCAACCTGATGTGATCATCCACCTGGCTGCCCATGTGGGCGGAATCGGTGCGAATATGGCCAAGCCGGCGGAGTTCTTTTATGACAACCTGATGATGGGTGTGCAATTAATGCACGAATCATGGAAAAAAGGCGTCGAAAAATTCGTGGCGATCGGCACGATATGTGCCTATCCCAAATTCACACCGATACCTTTCAAGGAAGAGAACCTGTGGGAAGGATACCCGGAAGAGACAAATGCACCCTATGGGCTGGCAAAGAAAATGCTGCTGGTTCAATCCCAGTCGTACCGCCAGCAATATGGCTGGAACAGCATATTCCTGCTGCCTGTCAACCTGTATGGTCCCGGGGATAATTTCAACCCGCAGAGTTCCCATGTGATCCCCGCACTGATCCGCAAATGCCTGGAAGCAAAAACCAGGGGAGATAAAGAAATCATAGCCTGGGGTGATGGATCTCCAACCCGCGAATTCATCTATGTTGCTGACGCTGCCGAAGGCATTTGCCTGGCAACAGAGCGCTACAATGACAGTGACCCGGTCAATATTGGCTCCAGTTTTGAGATCAGCATCCGCGATCTCACTGAAAAGATCGCCCGCATGACCGGTTTTCAAGGAAAGATCACCTGGGATACCAGCAAGCCCAACGGACAACCACGGCGAAAATTGGATACGTCCCGGGCAGAGGAACGCTTTGGTTTTAAAGCCAGGACCGATTTTGACGAAGGTTTGAAACAGACGATTGAGTGGTACGTTCAGCAGAGGACTGATCTTCAGTAAATGCAAGGACAAAACAGCTACCCGAAAGTAATCCTCAAGCCCAGCAAAGGCTGGCTGGGGATCAACCTGCCGGAGATCTGGCGCTACAGGGAATTGATCTACTTCCTGACCTGGCGTGATATCAAGGTGCGCTACAAGCAGGCTGTGTTGGGCATTGCCTGGGCTGTGCTGCAGCCCGTTTTAACCATGGCGATCACCTCGGTTGTTTTTGGCTACCTGCTCAAGGTTTCATCCGGCGATGTGCCTTACCCAGTATTTGTTATGGCTGCGCTTCTGCCCTGGCATCTGTTTTCAACTTCGCTGCAAAAATCCAGTCAAAGCCTGGTGGGCAATGCCCATCTATTAACAAAAATATATTTCCCGAGGTTGATCATACCGGTCTCCTCTGTCCTGGCAGTGATGTTGGATTTTGCGATATCTTTCCTGGTACTGATCGCCACCATGATGATCTATAAGACCTACCCTACCTGGAATATTTTCTGGCTGATCCCGCTGACCTTTTTGGCAGTCCTGGCAGCCCTGGCGGTCGGTTTGTGGCTTTCAGCGCTTAACGTCCAATACCGCGATGTTCAGCACATGGTCCCTTTCATCATCCAGATCTGGATGTATGCCTCACCGGTGGTGTATTCCATTGACATCATTCCTGCAGGCATTTTTCGAACACTTTATGGTTTGAACCCGATGGTAGGCGTGGTCCAGGGCTTCCGCTGGGCACTTTTTGGCGGTTCCGCCCCTGACCTGACCCTTTTGATCTCCACCCTGGTAGTTTTAATATTATTCATTTCCGGTCTTTATTATTTCCGTCGCATGGAAAAGACCTTTGCGGATATTGTGTAGGTATCGATGAGCGATCTGGCGATAAAAGTAGAAGGCATTTCCAAAAGATACCGCATCGGCATGATGTTTGAGCGCCCCGATACTTTGCGGGATGTGATCGTGTCAGGGTTTAAGCGCTCAGGACAGCGCCTGAAAGGGCAGGCAAAAGACGAGGCAACTCATATCTGGGCTTTGCGGGATGTCAGCTTTGAGGTTCAAAAAGGCCAGGTTTTAGGTATTGTCGGGCGTAATGGCGCCGGAAAAAGCACCCTGTTGAAGATCCTCTCCAGGGTCACTGATCCCTCGGAAGGGTATGGCGAGATCAATGGCAGGGTTGGTTCCCTGCTGGAAGTTGGAACCGGTTTTCACCCCGAACTGACCGGTCGTGAAAATATTTATCTCAATGGGGCGATCCTGGGCATGCACCGCAGCGAAATCAGGCGCAAGTTTGATGAAATCGTGGAATTTTCCGAGGTGGAAAAGTTCATTGACACACCGGTAAAGCGGTATTCCAGTGGCATGTACCTGCGCCTGGCATTTGCCGTGGCAGCCCACCTTGAACCAGAGATCCTGGTGGTGGATGAGGTGCTGGCAGTGGGCGATGCTGATTTCCAGCGTAAGTGCCTTGGCAAAATGGGTGATGTCGCCCAACAGGGCAGGACGGTGCTGTTTGTCAGTCATAACATGTCTGCCATCCTGCGCCTGACCCAGGAAACGATCGTCCTGGACAAGGGGCGCATCCTGATGTGCGGTGAGACCCCCAGCGCGGTGGATTATTACCTCAACATGGGCCTGGCCAAACAGGGTGAACGCCTTTGGGAAGACAGTGAGATCCCTCCGAGTGCTGCTCCTTTCCAACCGATCGCATTGCGGATTTTAGACCCCCAGGGCCATGTGGTTGACACGGTACGCAGTACGGATGGTTTTTCAGTCGAGGTGGAGTATGACCTCAATGAAATGATCACCGGTTTACGGGTTGGCCTTTATGTATTTACCACCCAGGGCGAGACGGTTTTCACCACTTTTGACCTTGATAAGACCGAGATGTTTGAGGACCACCGCAGCAGGCCTGCAGGCCACTACTTCAGCCGCTGCCGCATTCCCGCCAATTTCATGAATGAAGGGCGCTTCATCGTCGGGGTCAATGCCAGTTCCTACCGCATCAAACGCTATTTCCAGGATGAACAAGCCCTGACCTTCACCGTCGATGGCACAGGCGCTCCTGGCATGCATTGGCCTGAACCGCGCCAGGGTGCGGTGCGCCCGGACCTGGACTGGCAGATCTCCCGGGAGGATACCAGTAATGGACTATAAGCAGTTCCTGAAGAACCGTATGGGGGACATGCCGATCATCATGAACATGTACTGGTACCTGGTTGGACAACACCGACCGTGGCGGGTTCATTACAATTTAGATAACATCAAACCCATCGTTTCCCAGGCTGTACAGGATGTGCTGACAGCCAGGCAAAAGGCTCCGCAAGGTAAGCGCATATTCTTGTTTTCCGCTTTGCATTACTGGATCGAGCATGTTTTTATGATGGGGTTGGCCTTGGCTGGCAAAGGGCACCAGGTCAGCCTGGGTTACCTGCCCTACGCCGAGTGGCAGGAGCCGGTGAGTAACTTTGACCTGCGCAGGCAGGATATTTATACACGCCAATTATTACGGCCGGCCTCAGAAGTCATGCAGATCGTCCCCCTGTTGGACGTCAAACCTGCGCCATTGACAGAAGAGCTTGAGAAAATCGCCCATGAGATGGCGGTCTTTGACACCCAATACACACTGCAGATCGAGGAGATCTCTCCCGATGATTCCCTTTACCAATTGAGATATGAACGCAATCTCAATGCAGCCCGTATCATGGTTGCCTGGTTGGAACAGAACAAACCGGATGTGGTGATCATTCCCAATGGCTCGATCCTGGAACTAGGCGTGTTATACAAAGTGTGCCGGTCAATGAATATTGATGCGGTGACCTACGAATATGGGGATATGCGCGAAACCATCTGGCTGGCAAAAAACCAGGAGATCATGCGCCAGAATACGGATGACCTTTGGGCGGGGTTGGGTGGTTCACCACTAACTGCTGAACATCGGCAGATCTTGACAGACTTTTTTATTGCCCGGAAGAATGCGCAACTGTGGGGTAATTATGCCAAGAAATGGCAGGAGGTTGGTACCGAAGGAGCCCAACGGGTTAAACAGGTTTTAAAGCTGGATGATCGACCGGTTGTGCTGCTGGCGACCAATGTGTTGGGCGACAGCCTGATGCTGGGACGCCAGGTGATCAGCCAGACCATGGCGGATTGGATCAAGGACACTATTGCCCATTTGCATGAACGACAGGATATTCAGGTGGTAATCCGTGTGCACCCTGATGAGGTCTCTTATAAAGGGACTTCCATGGTGCAGGTTATAAAAGAAGCGTACCCGCAATTGCCGGACAACTTCCATATTATCGGCCCGGCTGAAAAGGTCAACACCTATGACCTGATGGAAGTGACAAGGTTGGGGCTGGTATTCACAACGACTGCCGGGTTGGAAATGACGCTGGCGGGCATCCCGGTGATCACTGCCGGGCAAACCCATTACCGCGGGCGGGGTTTCACTTATGACCCGGCGAGCTGGGATGGATATATCAGCATGCTGGATGGCATGCTGGCAGATGATTCGCTTTCCCGACTGAGCGAGCAACAACTGGAATTGGCCTGGCGCTATGCCTATCTCTTCTTTTTTGAGTATGCGTTAAGCTTCCCATGGCACGTGGTGTACTTTAAAGAGGATATACGGAAGAAGCCCCTGTCTTATGTGCTCGGTGAAGAAGGTCAGAGGCAGTTTGGTGTGACTTTGGATTTCCTGGCGGGTGAGCCGATCCAATATCATTTCAACCATTAATTGTCGGGTAGGATTGAAGAGAATCAAATGGATGAAAAGAAAGTAACCACTACAGTACGGGATTTTTATGACAAGATCGGTTGGCAGATCGATGAGTCTGGCATGTATCAGAATGCCAGTTACGAGGACCTGCGTCCGGTTTCGGCTGAATATATTCATCGCTGCCACATGCGTGTCAAAAGGCACCTGCCTGCTCAAGGCGCATACCTTTTGGATGCCGGGTCCGGGCCGGTACAGTACTCTGAATATGTCACATATTCCGAAAAATTCCAGCGTAGGATCTGCTTTGACCTGTCGATCGTGGCTTTGCGCGAAGCAAGGAAAAAACTCGGAGAAAAAGGTTTTTATGTGGTAGGTGATGTTTCAAGCCTGCCATTCCGAAAAAATGCATTTGATGGCATTGTTTCATTACACACCATTCATCACCTGCCGCTGGATGCCAAAGTACCGACTTATGTCGGGTTATATCAATGTCTAAAGCCAGGTGGCGTCATGGCAACAGTGGACGGTTGGGGCTATTCACCGCTTATGTCCCTGATGAACCGTTATATTTCATTCCGCCACAGCCAAAATGAGAAAAAATTACATACAAACAAACCTTTATCCCGGGTTGACGGAAATAGTGGGGTGGAAACGAGCGCAAGGAATTCCAATCAGAATCAGAACCAGGTCAAGGCGGGCACATTTGTTGAGAAATCGGATGCGAAATGGTTTAAAACAGCCATAAATGGGCGCCTGCCATTTAAAATCAGGGTCTGGCGCAGCGTGAGCACCCGCTTTTTGCGCTCCATGATCCACCCAGAACACCATGGCAGGTTCTGGCTAAAATGCATATACTGTCTTGAGGAAATATTCCCAAGATTTTTAGGTGAGAATGGGTCATACCCATTGATTACATTTAGGAAACCAAAATAAGAAAATATTGATTGAGATTCTTCTGACGAGGAGTGCGCTATGGAATGGAAAGATAAGGTTGTGCTGGTCACGGGGGGCACAGGTTCATTTGGAAAAAAATTCATCGAAGTTCTGCTTAAAGAACACAAACCATACAAAGTCATTGTCTTCAGCCGGGATGAGTTGAAACAACACGAAATGCGGGTGTCTGGTTTTAACCAGGAGAATATCCGTTATTTTATTGGCGATGTGCGAGACAAAGACCGTTTGCTGAGGGCTTTTCACGGGGTCGACATTGTGGTCCATGCCGCAGCCCTCAAGCAGGTGCCGGCTTGTGAATACAACCCGATGGAGGCGATCAAGACCAACATTTTAGGCTCCAGCAACGTGGTGGATGCCGCCCTGGAAAACGGGGTCTCAAAAGTGCTGGCGCTGAGCACCGACAAGGCGGTCAACCCGGTCAACCTGTATGGTGCCACCAAGCTCGCTGCCGAAAAGCTGCTCATCCAGAGCAACGCCTATGCTGGTGGGCGGGCAACCCGCATCAGCTGCGTGCGCTACGGCAACGTGGTGGGTTCACGCGGCAGTGTGGTACCTTTATTCCTCAAACAACGCGAGTCTGGTGTGGTCACGATCACGGATGAGCGCATGACGCGTTTCTGGATCTCGCTTGAACAGGGTGTGCGCTTTGTCATCCGCTGTGTGGAGCAGATGGAAGGCGGCGAAGTGTTCGTACCCAAGATCCCCAGCATGACCATGCTGGACCTGGCGAAAGCCATTGCCCCGGACTGCCGGATAGAGATCATCGGCATCCGTCCGGGCGAAAAGCTGCACGAAGTCCTCATCTCGGAAGACGAATCCCGTACCACGATTGAGTTGGATGACATGTACGTTGTGCAGCCTTCTTCTGAATCCTTGTGGTTTGGGCGTGCCTGGGAGAACAAAGGCAGACAATTGGAACCCGGTTATTCCTATGTCAGCAATACCAACAGCGACTGGTTGGACCCTGCCGGCATCCAGAAGATCGTTGCCCCGATCGAGCAGGAATATAACGAGGGCAAGCTGGCATGACCCGCATCCTGATCACCGGGGCAAGCGGTTTGTTGGGAATTAACCTGGCTTTGCAGGCACAGGCTGAGGGCTATGAAGTTGTGGGTTGGGCAAATGATAGCTTTGTTCAGCACGCTCCTTTTACCATTCACCAGGTAAACCTGCTGGAAATGGATAAGATCGCCAGCCGGGTGGTGGCGGTCAACCCCGACCTGGTCATTCACTGTGCCGCTCTTGCCAGCCTGGAGGGTTCCGAGGCGGACCCTGACCTGGCATCCATGCTGAATGGTGAGGTGCCGGGAGTAATCGCCCATGTTGCACAACAGAATGATATTAAGATGATCCATATTTCAACCGATGCAGTTTTTGATGGTATTAAAGGCGGATATACCGAAGAAGATCCACCTTCACCATTGAACCAGTATGCCCAGACCAAGCTGGCTGGTGAGTATGCTGTTCAAAAAGCCTACCCCCAGGCAATTGTTGCCCGGGTTAACTTCTATGGTTGGAGTCTGAGTGGCAAACGCAGCCTGGCTGAGTTTTTTTACACTAACCTGTCTGCCAGTTCACCGGTCAATGGCTTCAGTGATGTCTTCTTCTGCCCGCTTTTCACCGAACAATTGGGGGCAACCTTGTTTGAGATGGCACAAAGCGGGTTAAAAGGTTTGTACCATGTGTTGAGTTCGGAATCGCTGAGCAAGTATGAGTTTGGGATCAGGCTCGCCCAATTATTTGGTTTTGATTGCGAACTGATAAGCCCGATTTCTATCAAAGATGCCGGTCTGAAAGCTGTGCGCTCGCCCAACATGACACTGAGTGTTGCGAAAATTGAGCATGACCTGGGGCACGCCATGCCGGGACAGGATGAGTGCCTGGAAAGCTTGTACCAGTCGTTTAATGCAGGCATGCCCGGTAAAATTCAGGCCTGTCGTTAGGAAAATTTCAGGAGATCAGCATGGAATTTCAAATTGGATCAAAACTGGTCGGTGAGAACCACCCTACGTATTTTATTGCTGACATTGCAGCCAACCATGATGGCAGCCTGGAGCGCGCCAAGTTGCTGATCCGCCTGGCAAAAGAGGCTGGGGCGGACGCAGCCAAGTTCCAGAACTTTAGAGCCCGCAAGATTGTCTCGGATTACGGCTTCACCCACATGGACAGCCAGGTCTCGCACCAGGCAAAGTGGAAAAAGTCCGTTGTCGAAGTCTATGATGGCGCATCCATACCATTCGAGTGGTCGCCGGAACTCAAAGCAACCTGTGATGGAGTTGGGATTGATTATTTTTCATCACCCTATGACTTTGATGCCGTGGATATGCTTGATCAGTATGTCCCGGCATACAAGATAGGTTCCGGGGATATCACCTGGCTGGAAGCATGCGAACGCATGGCAGCCAAAGGCAAACCGGTCCTGTTAGCCACCGGTGCATCTGATATCGGCGATGTGCAGCGCGCCGTGCATGCCATTCTTAAGATCAACCCACAACTGGTATTGATGCAGTGCAACACCAATTACACTGCAGACCCGGCCAACTTTGATCATATCCACTTAAATGTCTTAAAAACCTTTAAGAATATGTTTCCCCAGGTCATATTGGGCTTGTCCGATCATACCCACGGGCATGCCACGGTGCTTGGAGCGGTCGCCCTGGGGGCACGGGTGGTTGAAAAGCATTTTACGGACGATAACCTGAGGGAAGGACCGGATCATCCCTTTGCCATGAACCCGCAAACCTGGGCGGACATGGTCACCGCGACCCGCCAACTTGAGCGGGCAATGGGATCGGGTGATAAATTTGTGGCAGGAAATGAAACCCAGACCGTGATCATCCAAAGGCGCTGCCTGCGCGCTGCCAGGGTTATTAAAAGAGGTGAAGTGTTCACCCGGGAGATGATCGATGTGCTTCGACCGGCCACACCCGGTGCGATCCCGCCCTATGAAATCGATGCTGTGATCGGCACCACAGCCCTGGTTGACCTGTCTATCGGGCAGGAATTGAGATGGACATTTTTAGGTTAAATTTTACCGATAATCATGCGCATCCTGTATTTCACCAGCTCAGATTCTCCCCATGACCAACGTTTTCTCAAAGCGATGGTCCAAAGCGGGCATGAGCCGTATGCCTTGAGGTTGACGCCTCTCAGTGAAAATAAGAACCGGATAGCTGGCGTGCATGAGATCGATTGGGATGGCAGCCCCAGGAAGATGGCTTTCACGGATATCCCGAGGGTTGTTCGACAGGTGAAACGCATCATCCGCGAGACAAACCCTGATGTGGTGCATGCCGGTCCGATCCAGGGACCTGCATACCTGGCAGCTTTGGCGCATGCCAGGCCGCTATTAGCGATGTCGTGGGGTTTTGACCTGATGAAGATCGCTCAAAAGAATGCTCTGACCAAATGGGTCACCCGGTACACGCTACGCCATTGTGCCATGCTGGCAGTGGATTGCCAGGCAGTGATGGACCAGGCAACCAGGTTTGGTGCTGACCCCGCCAATATTGTGATTTTTCCCTGGGGTGTAGACCTGGAGGTTTTCAGCCCCCAGGCAGGTATTGCCAAAGGCAAAGAACTTCGCCATCAACTTGGATGGGGCGAACAATTTGTTATCCTGGGGACCCGCACCTGGGAACCGATGTATGGTATGGATGTGTTGGCAGAAGCTTTTGTCATGGCAGCTGCAAAAGAGCCGCAATTGCGATTGATCCTGGTGGGACAGGGATCCCAGGAACAAAAGATCCGCGCGATCCTGCAGGAAGGCGGGGTCATTGACCGTGTTTGGTTTGCCGGCAGAGTGGAACAGGCTGACCTGCCAGGCTTTTACTGTGCTGCTGACCTTTATGTAAGTCCTTCGCACGTTGATGGTAGTTCGATCTCCCTGTTGGAAGCCCTGGCCTGTGGCAGACCAGTGCTCGTTTCAGATATCCCAGGCAACCAGGAGTGGGTCGAGGAAGGCGAGACAGGTTGGCTATTTGAAGATTATGATGAATCATCCCTGGCTGGCAAGTTGCATGAAGTAATTCACTCAAAAGAATTAGAAAAAATGAGCTTAAATGGCCGTCACCTGGTGCAGGAAAAGGCTGACTGGAATAAAAGCGTTCACACACTGAACCAGGCATATGAAAAGCTGGTTAAGAGGAACAAAAGATGAAATTTGCTAAAGATAGAAGAATGCTGATCATCCTCATAATGGTCATGGCAACTCTGGCATGTACCCTGCCATTTGCCAAAAAAGATACGACCGATTACGTCGCCCAGGCGGAAACAGAAGCTCTAACCCTGGGCTGGACGGTCTACTCCAATCGCGGGGTGCAAATCTCCCTGCCTTCTACCTACATGCTCAGTGAGATCGAGCAGGACGTTCCCGGTATTCAAAGCATTTTGGAGATGCTGGCTGGTTCCCAGGCTGGCACCAGCGTCGAAAACTTAATGGAACGGTTCACGGATGATGTGATGATGTGGGGAACCAACCTGGATGGCAACCTGACCAATCCAACCCGCATCTTGATCCTTAAAAATGAGGCTTTGGCCAAGTTACCACTCGCCCTGGTCAGCCTGATCGATCCATCCAAGATAAGTCCCAAGGCAGGCATCATAGAAGAGACAAAAATGGTCCTGGGTGGTAGGGAAGTGCTGCAGGTTACCGCAATACAGGAAGCTTCTGCAGAAGCGATCTATATGTTGAAGGATTCGGATAAGCTTTGGATCATCAGTTTTATCACCACACCTGATCGCATAACTTCCAGCCTGCCAGATTTTCAGCGTAGCGTATCAACCTTCAGGGTTATAACCGTAGAATAATAAAGGAGCCGGATAGCTTAAATGATGATCGTAGCCATTGTACAGGGACGCATGACCTCCAAACGCCTACCCGGCAAGATCCTTTTGGACCTGGGCGGGCAGCCCATGCTTGCCCGTGTTTTGCAGCGTGTGCGGCGATCCAGGTTGATCGACCAGCTGGTTATGGCAACAACGGTGGATTCTTCGGATGACCCGGTAGCAGAATTCTGTCGCCAGCGGGGATATGCCTGCTTCAGGGGCAACCTCTTTGACGTCCTTGACCGCTATTACCAGGCGGCAAGACATTTTAATGCTGATGTGGTGGTACGCATCACAGCGGATTGCCCGGTCATCGATCCCCTTGAAATAGATCGCACCGTCCAGGCTTTTTTGGATGCAGATGTCGATTTTGCAGCGAACCGCCTGCCTCCTCCTTTCAAAAGGACAACCCCCATTGGAACGGATACCGAAGTGGTGAAATTTGCCGCCTTGGAACGCGCCTGGAAGGAAGCTTCAGAAAAATATGAGCGTGAGCATGTCATGCCATATTTTTATGACCAACCGGGTCGCTTCAAGACCCTGGTCCTGGACCACGAGCCAGACCTTGGTCACCTGCGCTGGACGGTAGATACTCCAGAAGATCTTGAGGTACTCCGCCAGATCTATGCCAGTTTTAATAACCGGGATGATTTTTCAACGGATGAATTGATTGAGCACTGCAGGTTGCATCCTGATTGGCAGTTGTTAAATGCAAATATCAATCATAATACCTTCCTGGATACCGACACAAGGAACAAGGGTCAATAAATATGTCCACATTAGCATCTGATCATACCTGTCCTTTCTGCATATCCAATAAAGCCCGCTTTTTTCACACTGCCAGTTCATTTGGCTACCAGGTCAGGTATTACCAGTGCACCATTTGCGGGTTAATTTTCCAGGATCAACAGGAGAGCCAGGCGGCTGACCCGGATTTTTACGCGCAAACCTATCGCACGATCTACCAGCAGACGGAAAGCCCGACAGCCAAAGACCTGCGGGTTCAAAAACAAAGGGCTGAACACACTCTGCAGTGGATAATGATGCAGGGTATTCCGAATGTGGATCGTGCATTGGATATCGGCGCTTCAGCCGGGGTGTTCCTGGACGAGATAAGATCCCAACTGCAATGCAATGTTATGGGTGTTGAACCGGGTGAGGTATACCGCGCGTTTGCCCAGGATAAGGGTTTGACCATCTTCCCGTCTCTGAATGATTTGAAAAGACAAACAGTGAACAAATTTGACCTGATCAGCCTGATGCATGTCCTGGAGCATTTGCCAGACCCCCTGGCGAGCCTGGAAGACTTGCGAACATCACTCATGCAAAGCAATGGTTACCTGTTAATTGAGGTGCCGAATTTTTATGCGCATGACAGCTATGAACTGGCGCACCTGGTCTGTTTTACACCATTCAGCCTCAAGCAGCTTGTCAAACAGGCTGGTTTTAAGATTATTGCCACCCGTCTGCATGGTTTTCCCCGTTCAAAACTTCTGCCGCTTTACATTACCCTGCTGGCATCCCCAAACCAGGGGAATCAAGATACCAAAAAGATCAAACGTGACCTCTGTGTCAGGCAAAAACGCACTTTTGCCATGTTCCACCGCAGAGTGGTGCAAAAACTGTTTCCACACATGGCATGGCTGCCGCTGAAGGATGTCCAGGCATGAGTTTGTTAACCATTTTTACCGCCCCCAAGCCTTTCACCAACCCGCATATTGCGACCATCCAGCGCAATGCCCTTAAATCCTGGGCAGCTTTGGGAAATGATGTTGACGTGGTCATGATCGGTAATGAGGTTGGCATGCCTGAGGTAGCCCGGGAACTGAAGATCCCGCACCTGGCACAGGTTAAATGCAATGCCCAGGGAACGCCGTTGATCAGTTCCATCTTTGAGTTGGGCAGGCAGTTCAATGATAACCCCTTCCTGGCTTATGTTAACGCTGACATTATTCTGCTTCCGGACATGCTCGATGCAGTCAGGTGTGTGATGAATACCTTACCCCGCTTCCTGATAATCGGGCAGAGGTATGACCTGCAAGTTGAACAGGAACTTAATTTCAACGCCAATTATCCGGCCGAGCTTCGCGCATGGGTCAAACGCGATGGGCAGTTGCACACCAGGACGGGAAGCGATTATTTCATCTTTCCACGTTCGACCTTTGGCGATGTTCCCGAATTTGCGGTGGGCAGGGCGCGATGGGACAACTGGATGATTTTCCATGCCCGCGTGCAGAAAATGCCGGTCATTGATGCCACCCCATCCGTCATGGTCATCCATCAGAACCACGACTACAGTCACCTACCGGGCGGTCAGACTCATTATAAACTGCCTGAGTCCAATGAAAACCTGAAACTGGCAGGCGGCAGGCGCAATGTCTTTCAACTGGATGATGCCAGCCATGTTCTTGCCAATGGTCAACTTAAGAAAATGAAATTGACCTGGCGGCGCTTCTGGCGTGAATTTGAGATCTGGCCGCTCATCCACCTGCGTTCATCACGCCTGGGTTGGATAACCTTTGCCATCACGCATCCCGGCAAGGCTTTCCAGGACCTGCGGGGGCGACTGAATTTATTGATCAAGAACAGAAAGGGTAAAGCTTAACCAAGCTTTCAAGAGACCTATGCCCAGAATTGGAATGAACCCCTCGCGGGGACAAAAACTTGACTTCACTCCTGCCCGGGTGACGGCATGTGTGCTGACCTTCGTCCCCCACCAGGCTGGCTTTTTTGCCCAGCGCATGAGCACAGCCAGGATGACTATTGAGAGCATCATTGCCAACACGGAAATACCCTGTGATAAGCTTGTTTTTGATAATGGCAGCTGCCCGGAGATGGTCAATTATCTCAAAGGTCTTTTGGATGCCGGGAAGATCGACTTTTTGATGCTTTCACGGCACAACATCGGCAAGCTGAATGCCTTGAGAGCAATGTTCCAGGCGGCACCGGGCGAGGTCATTGCCTATGCCGACGATGATATCTACCACCTGCCGGGATGGCTGCCTGCACACCTGGAAGTACTGGATACCTACCCGAACGTGGGAGCGGTGACTGGCTTTTACGTCAGGCAGCGGGTCAGGTTAAGTTCGTCCAACACGGTGAAGTGGGCAGGGGAAGGTGGGCATACTGTCAAGAAGGGTTTATTGGTCCCCCGACAGTGGGAAGACGAATACATTGATGCCTATGATCGCTCGCCGGAACGCTACCAGGAAGAGACAGAGGGTATTGAAGATATCCTGGTAAAACACCACGATGTTGAAGCCTGGGTTGGCGCACATCATTTCCAGATGGTGACACCCAAAAGGGTCATTTTGCCGATCATTGACGAAATGCTGCCCTCCGGGTGGAATGATGGCATGATGGGGCGCATGGTCGAGATGGACGACCTGATGGATGCCAAAGGGTACCTGCGCCTGACCACCCGCGATCAGAAAATCAAGTTGATGGGCAACACCATCACCAACAAGATCAGCCAGGTTGCCAGGTCGCATGGACTTGAGGTGGAGGCGACCAAATTCCAGAGTGAACCCAAGGAATTGATACGAAAAATTGTCTCGATCCCGGTCATACGGAAAGTGATGCAGTTCGTGGTGAACAAATTCCACCACCTGTTGAACTTAAAATAATTAAGGTGAGGTTGGCGTGAAATTCTTAATTGCAGGTTCAGGTTCGATTGGCAGGCGGCATATCCGCAACCTGCTTTCCCTGGGAGAAACGGATATCACCCTGTTCAGAACCCACCAGGCAACATTGCCGGATGATGAACTAAAGCGTTTTCCGGTTGAAACCGATCTGCATAAGGCTTTGGAAAACCAGCCTGATGCAGTGATCATCTCAAACCCGACCAGCAAACACATGGATGTTGCCCTGCCGGCGTCTCAGGCTGGAATTCACATGCTGATCGAGAAACCAGTGTCAGACTCCCTGGTCCAAACAGACCAACTGGCTGAAGTTATTGCCCAAAATGGCTGCCGGGTACTTGTGGGGTTCCAGTTCAGGTTTCACCCGGTTTTGCAGCAGGTCCGGCAGTTGCTGCTGGATGGTGCTATGGGTAAGGTCATCTCGATCAGGGCGCACTGGGGTGAATATTTACCCGGCTGGCACCCATGGGAAGACTACCGTGTCAGCTATGCCTCCCGCAATGACCTGGGCGGTGGGGTTGTCCTGACGCTGAGCCATCCCCTGGACTACCTGCGTTGGATGGTTGGTGAGGTAAAGACGGTATCCGCCAACATTGGCAAGATCAGCGAGCTTGAGTTGTCAGTGGATGATAACGCCGAGATCACCTTGGAGTTTGCATCCGGTTGTGTCGGGCAGGTGCACCTCGATTATTACCAGAGGCCGCCTGAACACAGGCTCGAGATCACCACCAGCGAAGGAACCATCCAGTGGCAAAATGCCAGTGGCGCTGCACGGGTGTATCATGTTGAGCGTGGCTGGTCTGACCTGCAGCCCCCTGTTGGTTTTGATCGCAATGATATGTTTATTGCTGAAATGCGGCATTTTCTTGAAGTGGTTCGTGGAAATCAGGATCCTGTTTGCAGTTTCAATGATGGTGTCAGTGCATTGAAGATTGCACTGGGTGCACATAGGTCTACAGAATTGCAAGGGAAAGCTGTCGGGCTTGACGCTTGATTTGGTGATGTCATCTCATGATCAGGCATCATAATTTATAATCACTCAATAAATGGACTATACTAAAAACACATTTATTTTTTGAAAATTGGAAATAATATGCCAACAATATTTGATAAGTTTTCAATGACCGGCAAAACTGCCATTATTACAGGCGGAGCTGGTTTATTAGGTAAGCAATTTTCGCTCACTTTGGCCCAGGCAGGCGCAAATGTGGTGGTCGCCGATTTGAACCAGGCAGCCGCACAAACACAGGCTGATTTCATAACCAGTCAGGGTTTTAAAGCCGAAGCGGTTGCAGTGGATGTCTCAGACCCGCAATCAATTGACGCGCTTGTCAAGCATGTCAAAGAACAATATGGCCGGGTGGATGTGCTGGTCAATAGCGCAGCAATCGACCCGAAATTTGACTCCACCCATATTGATGGGCAGGTTAAGAACGATTTTGAACACTATCCCCTGGCAGCCTGGAATGCTTCTTTGAACATAAACCTGACCGGGATGTTCCTGATGTCCCAGGCGGTTGCCACACCCATGCTGGAGCAGGGGCGGGGCGTGATCATCAATATCTGTTCTACTTATGGTTTAGCGGGTCCTGACCAAAGGTTGTATATCATCCCGGGCGAACCGCCCAAGGTAAAACCGGTGGACTACTCGGTGACCAAGGCTGGTGTATTGGGTTTCACACGCTACCTGGCAGCCTACTATGCCGGCAGGAATATCCGCGTAAACGCTTTGACCCCCGGTGGCGTTTTCAATGATCACAGCACGGGTTTTGTCAATAACTATGCTGCCAGGACGATCATGGGAAGAATGGCGAATATTGATGAGATGAATGGTGCCATTCTATTCCTGGCTAGTGATGCCTCTACTTACATGACGGGTTCCAACCTGGTGGTGGATGGAGGTTGGACGGCATGGTAAAAGTGCCCGAAGTTCTCGCATTGGTCCCGGCACGGGGCGGCTCTAAAGGCATACCACGTAAAAATATCCGTGATTTCGCGGGTTACCCGCTGATCGCTTACAGCATCCTGGCGGGTTTGCGCGCGAAATTGGTGACACGGGTCATTGTCAGCACTGAAGACCTAGAAATTGCTGAGGTGGCAAAGGCATGGGATGCCGATGTGCCATTTTTGCGACCCCAGGAATTGGCACAGGATCAATCCCTTGACCTGCCAGTCATGCAGCATGCCTTGAAATGGCTGGTTGAAAACGAGGACTATCACCCGGAGATCGTGGTCTGGTTGCGACCAACTTCGCCTCTCAGACCACTAAATTGCGTGGATGATGCTGTCACCCTTTTGCTTGAACATCCCGAAGCTGATTCGGTGCGCGGGGTGGTGCCAGCCGGACAGAACCCTTATAAGATGTGGCGGGTGGATCAGGCCAGCGGTGTGATGACCCCCTTGATCAGCGTGGAAGGCATTCGTGAAGCTTACAATGCACCGCGCCAGGTCTTGCCGCAGGCCTTCTGGCAGACCGGGCACATTGATGCCATCCGCTCAAGACTAATTACTGAGAGAAACACACCAACAGGTGATGTGATCCTGCCATTGTTCATCGACCCGCGTTATACAGTGGATATTGACAAGCCTTCCGACTGGCAGGGAGCAGAGGCCCTGGTGAAGGATGGTCATCTGGACATGGTGGACCCCGCTTCCCGCAGGCGGCAATTCCCGGCTGAACTCAAGTTGTTGGTAATGGATTTTGATGGTGTCCTGACCGATAACCGCGTGTGGGTTGACCAGGACGGGCATGAATCTGTTGCTGCCAATCGATCTGATAGTTTGGGACTTGATTCATTAAGAGCCAATTCTGATATTGAGTTGTTGGTAATTTCAAAAGAAACAAACCCTGTAGTCACCGCCCGCTGTAAAAAACTGGGCATCCCGGTTTTCCAGTCAGTGTCTGATAAAGGGCAGGCTTTAAAAGAAATCCTCAGGCAAAAAAAACTTAATCCACAACAGGTGATGTTCATAGGCAATGACACCAATGACCTGCCTGCTTTCGAGGTGGCTGGCTATGCCGTGGTGCCGGCAGACGCGCACCCCAGCGTTGCCCGCCTGGCAGACCTGGTGCTGACCCACAATGGAGGGCATGGTGCGGTCAGGGAACTGTGTGACCTTATCTTAAGTAAGAACGAGAACAAAAGGAAACTATGACAAGAGAAATAAAAATTGGTAACCGCATGGTTGGTGATGGTCATCCCACTTATTTTATCGCCGAGATCGGCATCAACCATAATGGCGATATTGATGTGGCTAAAAAGTTGATCGATGCTGCCAAGCACGGCAGCGCGGATGCGGTCAAGTTTCAGAAACGTACCCCCGAATTGTGTGTGCCAGAACACCAGCGCAACCAGATGCGCGACACCCCCTGGGGATACATCACATACCTTGATTACCGCTATAAAGTGGAATTTGGCCAGGCTGAATATGCCGAAATTGACCGCTATTGCAAGCAGGTTGGTATCGACTGGCTTGCCTCCTCCTGGGATATACCCTCATTGCATTTCATTGATGATTTCAATCCCCCCTGTCACAAGGTGGCATCGGCCTTGTTGACCGATCATGAACTGCTGCGCGCACTAAAGGAGACCGGTAAACCGATCATCCTTTCCACTGGCATGTCCACCATAGATGAGATAGAGGAAGCAGTAAAGATCACTGGTTTGGATAACCTGGTCATTTGCCACACAACCAGCAGCTATCCCTGCCCGCCTGAAGAATTGAACCTGAATATGATCCGAACCCTCAAGGAGAAGTATCCCTGCCCGATTGGCTATTCGGGTCATGAGGTGGGATTGGTGCCATCAGCTGTGGCGGTGGCGCTGGGTGCTTGCCTGGTCGAAAGGCATATCACCCTTGACCGTGCCATGTGGGGCAGCGATCAATCTGCTTCAGTGGAACCCTGGGGCGTTGAGCAACTCGTGAAGTATATCCGCGTGACCGAAAGGTCGCTGGGCGATGGTGTGAAACGCGTTTACCAGAGCGAGGAATCGTCCAAATCCAAAATGCGGCGATACAGCCTGTAGGTTAAGTCATGAATCGTTTGTTTAGCTATCCAAAAAGGATATGGAACCGGCTTTTACGCCGATGGAACAACCGGCAATTTGCACAAATGGCTAAAACCATAGCACAAAAGTCGGTTGTCAAGGAACAGCAGTCGGTTGTATTTTTTGCAGCTTCCACCCGCCTCCAGGGGGTCAGCCTTAATGCGGCTTTCAACCTGCTCTCGGCCTGGTCTTTGCGCCTGCAGGGTGTGCCAGTGGTTCATCTTGCCTGTGAGTGCGGGATGTCTTTATGTGTCCTGGGCACTAATAATCAGAACGAAAACGAACTTCCGCCCTGTAAAAAATGTATCAGTCAATCGCATTTCCTTTTCCCGGGTGCAGATCTGCGCTGGTTAAAGTTTGAGCAGGATGAACAACTTGCCAGGCTTCTTGAGGGCATGACACTTGATGACCTGGTTCACCTGATCTACCAGAAGGTCCCATTGGGTGAGCTGGTATTGCCTTCAGCCCGCTGGATCCTACGCCGGCACCACTTGATTGATGATCAACGCACCATTGCCATTTATAAGCACTACATTTTATCTGCCTGGAGCCTGAGAAAAGATATGGAAAGGCTGTTAAAAAAGATCAATCCGCGCAGCCTGGTCGTTTTCAACGGCATGTTCTACCCCGAGGCCACCGCCAGGTGGGTGGCTGGGCAATTAAACATTCCATCCATCAGCCATGAGGTAGGGATCGCCCCCAACAGCGCTTTCTTTACCACCGGTTCGGCAACTGCCTACCCTGTGGACATCCCGGATGATTTTCAACTCTCCGTCAAGGAAAATAAGGTCCTAGATGGATACCTCAGCAAACGTTTCAAAGGCGATTTCAGTATGGCGGGGGTCAAGTTCTGGCCCCAGATGAGCAAATTGGATGAGAAATTTCTTAAGTTTACGAAGAAATTCAGGCAGATCGTACCGGTGTTTACCAACGTGATCTTCGATACCAGTCAACCACATGCCAATGTGGTTTTCCCCCACATGTTCTCCTGGCTGGATGAGGTCCTGGATATTGCCTCAAACCACCTGGATACATTGTTCATCATCCGTGCCCACCCGGACGAATCGCGCCCCGGTAAAGCCAGCCGGGAAAGCGTCGCGGAGTGGGTGAAAGAGCGCAACGTGGAATCGCTCCCGAATGTCGTTTTTGTTGGCCCGGAACAGTATTTTAGTTCTTATGAAATGGTACAACGGGCAAAGTTCATCATGATCTATAACTCGACCATTGGCCTTGAGGCGTCCATCATGGGAGCGGCGGTCTTGTGCGCCGGCAAGGCTCGTTTCACCCAGTTGGATACGGTCTTTTTCCCGCGCAATACCACTTCCTTCCGCATGCAAGCTGAGTCTTTCCTGAATGCAGAAAAGATCTACATCCCGGCATCCCACCAGGAAAATGCTAGGCGCTTTCTTTACTACCAGATTTACCGAACATCCCTGCCTTTTGACCGTTTCCTGCAGCCTGATGGCATCTGGAATGGCTATGTAAAACTCAGGCGTTTTCCCTGGCAGGCACTTTTGCCGGAGATCTCGCCCACCATGCATGCCATAAGCAAGGGTATTTTAGAAAATGGTGATTTTATGTTACCGACAGAGACACCTGAAATTAGGAGCAATTGATGAATATCGAAAAAATTGTCGCGTTAATACCCATGCGCCATGATTCGGTTCGGGTACCTGGTAAGAATTACCGGGTGATGGCGGGAAAACCTTTATACCAGCACATCATCGAAACCCTGCTCTCTTGTCCCGAGATCGACCAGGTGGTTGTCGACACTGACAGCCCGCTGATCCTGGAAGGTTTGCAGAAGGACTTTCCCCAGGTGACGTGCCTGATACGCCCCGAACATCTGCGCGCCGATACCATCCCGACCAATGAGATCCTGATGCATGATACCGCCCAGGTGCCTGCTGACCTGTATTTGCAGACACACAGCACCAATCCCCTGTTAAAGGCTGCAACCATCTCACGTGCCATCCAGGCTTTGTTGAAAGAGTATCCAGCCTATGATTCCCTGTTTGGCGTCACCCGCCTGCAGACCAGGTTGTGGGACCAGTTGGGTCGGGCGGTCAATCACAACCCGGCGGTTCTTTTACGCACCCAGGACCTGCCGCCGATCTTTGAAGAAAATTCCTGCATCTATCTCTTTACCCGTGAGACGCTGGTCCAGAAGCGCAATCGCCTTGGCGACCGCCCCATGCTCTTTGAGATCGATCGGGCGGAAGCCTGGGATATCGACGAGGAAATTGATTTCACCATTGCAGACCTTCTGCTAAAGCAGCGCAACAAGGTCTGATCGGAGGTTGGCTTGAAGAAAACAGTGCTGGTATCTGCTCCTTACATGTTGGCGATCCTGGATCGCTTTGAGCCAGTCTTGAAAGGCCTTGGCTTTGATTTGATCATTCCCAGGGTAAATGAACGGCTTTCTGAAGAGGAGATCATGCCCTATGCCGGGCAATTTGATGGTGCGCTTTGTGGCGACGACCGCTACAGCGCCGCTGTTATTAAAGCCTGTACCCCACGCCTGAAGGTTATCTCCAAATGGGGCACTGGCATCGATTCCATCGACCAGCAGGCAGCCAAAGAACATGGCGTAATGGTTGGCAATACACCCAATGCTTTCACTGTGCCGGTTGCGGAAAGTGTGCTTGGCTACATGTTGAATTTTGTCCGCCAGTTACCCTGGTTGGATGATGAAATGCGGGATGGACAGTGGAACAAATCGATCGCCAGAACGCTCAGTGAATGCACGCTGGGGGTGATCGGGGTGGGCAATGTGGGCAAGGCGGTTTTACGGCGGGCAAGGGCATTCGGTATGAAATTGCTGGGTAATGACATAGTCGAAATAGCCCCGGATTTTTTGGTTGAGTATGGCGTTGAAATGACCAGCCTCGAAGACCTGATGCAGCGGTCTGATTTCATCAGTGTCAACTGCACACTAAATCCCACCAGTTACCACCTGATTAATGCGCATAGCCTGGGTTTCTGCAAGCCGGGAGCTGTGATCATCAATGCCGCGCGTGGACCTGTGGTGGATGAAAAGGACCTGGTCAGTGCTTTGATTAATAAGCAGATCGCCGGTGCGGCATTGGATGTCTTTGAGACTGAGCCATTACCCGCAGACAGTCCATTACTCAAAATGAAGAACGTGATGCTGGCTCCGCATAACTCCAATTCCAGCCCGTTTTATTGGGAACGCGTACACTGGAATACCATCCGCAACCTGCTCATCGGATTGGATATGGATCCGGCTTTGCTGGACATGTATCAGAAGGCTGATAATTGAAAGAGGACAATATGCAACAGCACAAATATGTTCTGATCACCGGGGCTGCCGGGGGAGTGGGGCAGGCGACGGTTAACCTATTTACTGAGAAAGGCTGGCAGGTCATCGGGGTTGACCGGTCTGGTTTTCCCGGGCAGTTCCCCGAAAGCGGTTTCTTTGTCCAGGCGGACATTGCCGACCCGGTGCAGCTGGAAGAAATCTACTCACAGGTAAGCCGATTCACCGATACCCTGGATGCGGTGGTCAATAACGCGGCGATCCAGGTTGTTAAACCACTCCTGGAAACCACGGCCGAAGAATGGGATGCGGTGATGGCGTCCAATCTGCGCTCGGTTTTCCTGGGGGCAAAGCTGGCCTATCCACTTCTCAAGAACCGTGGTGGTGGAGCGATCGTCAATGTTTCCTCGGTCCATGCCGTTGCCACATCTCCCAATGTCAGCAGTTATGCCGCCAGCAAGGGCGGGTTATTGGCGCTGACCCGTTCCATGGCGATCGAATTTGCCAGCGACCATATCCGCGTCAATGCCATCCTGCCGGGAGCGGTCAACACTCCCATGCTTTCCGCACATCTTGACGAAGCTGGTCGTGAGACCCTGGCTCGCAAGACGGTCAATGGTCGCATCGCAGAACCTTCTGAAATTGCCCACACCATTTACTTCCTGGCGGATGAAGAGCAGTCCTCGTTCATGACCGGTCAATCCATCCTGGTCGACGGTGGGGCGACTGCCAAGTTAAGCACGGAATAACATGAGCATCAAAACAACAGTCAAAAAGGTGCTTTCACCAAATCTGCGCAGCAAGATCGGTAGCGTTTATGATTCAATTTTGAGGTTACCCGAACTGCCGGCGGCCTACTTGCATCCCTGGCGACGGGAATCGATCAAGAAACTGGCATTGCTGAAAGACTCGCACAAAGGTGAGCGCTGTTTCCTGATCGGAAACGGTCCCAGTCTGAAGATCACCGACCTGACCAGGCTTAGCGGGGAATTTACCTTTGGTTTCAACCGCATTTTTTTGGCCGCGGAGGAACTTGGTTTTGTGCCATCCTGCCTGGTATCGATAAATGACCTGGTGATCGAACAATCGGCAGCAGAGCTGCAGGCGCTAAAAATGCCCAAGTTCTTTGCCTGGCGCTCACATGACCGCTTGCAAATGACACCAGAAACCCATTTTCTTTACACCAGTTACACCGGTCCCCGCTTTTCGACCGACGTTACCGGTCGCGTGTGGGAGGGTGCCACGGTCACCAATGTAGCTCTCCAATTAGCCTTTCACATGGGTTTTACCCGTGTGATCCTGATCGGTGTGGATCACTCATTTGCTTCCAAGGGTATGCCCAATACCACTGTGGTATCCACTGGGGAGGATCCCAACCACTTTTCGGGTGCATATTTTGGCAAGGGCTTTCGCTGGCAGTTGCCGGACCTGGAAACATCCGAAATTGGCTACCGCATGGCACGCCAGGCCTATGAGACCGCTGGCAGGTCGGTTGTGGATGCCACCATTGGTGGCAAACTGGATATCTTTCCCAAGGTTTCATACGACAACCTGTTTGGATAGTCAATGAGCCATTACCCGCTGGTCTCGATCATCACGCCATCATTCAATCAATCAGCCTACCTTGAAAGGACGATTTGCTCGGTCCTTGATCAGGATTATCCCAACCTTGAATACTGGGTGATCGATGGCGGATCAACAGATGACAGCCTGGAGATCATCAAAAAATATGAACACCGGTTGGCGGGATGGGTGTCCGAGAAAGACCGGGGCCAGGCGGATGCCATCAACAAGGGGTTTGCGAAAGCCAATGGGGAGATCATTGCCTGGTTGAACTCGGATGATCTCTATCGCCCGGGTGCCATCCGTTCTGCTGTACAAACCCTGCAAAATAATCCACAGTGTGGGTTTGTCTTCAGCGATGTCGATTCCATCGATCCCGAAGATAAGGTGTTCAACCGCATGGCATATGGAGATTGGAGTTTATCAGACCTGATGACCTTTCATATCATTGGCCAATCAGCGGTTTTCATGCGCCGTGACACCCTGAACCAAGCAGGTTGCCTCGACCTTGACTATCATTATTTATTGGATCACCACCTCTGGTTACGCATGGGGTTGATTGCCGGCATGAAATATGTTCCCGGGCAGGTCTGGGCAGCAGCCCGCATTCACCCGGGTGCCAAAAATGTGGTAAACACACAGGCTTTTGGAGAAGAGGCTTACCGCCTGGTGAGCTGGATGGGGTCAGACCCGCGTTTTGAGCCTTATTTCCAGAAGTCGAGGCGAAGGATCATGGCTGGCGCACACAGGTTGAATGCTTTCTACCTCCTGGACGGAAATTATGCCAGATTAGCTTTAAAAGCCTATGGGAAGGGCTTTCGGCAGCATCCCCCAACCGTGCTCAAAGATTGGCGGCGGATCCTTTTTGCTCTTCTGAGTCCATTGGGCTTGAAAGGTTTGAAGAACAGGTACCTGGAACGCAGGAGATCACACTTTGAGGGAGAGAGATCATGACATCCCAAACGACGAGTAACCAGGGTAAGAAAAACAGCGGCTTGACCTGGTGGACCTGGATAATGTTCATTGTTATCATGTTCTTTGGCATCGTGGGACGGTTCTATGATCTGAGTGATGCCCCGCTGGATTTTCACCCGACCCGGCAATTGCGCTCCATGTTGATCGCCCGCGGCATGTATTATCGCACGCTGGATGATGTGTCCCCGGAAAAACAGCAAATAGCGATCAACCAGATGAATGCTGAAGGCCAGATCGAACCACCCATCATGGAGCAGTTGACAGCATGGGGATATAAGCTGGTTGGCTCGGATGACTTGCGCGTTCCACGGGTGATATCGATTTTCTTCTGGATCCTGGGTGGGGTGGGCCTCTTCTTACTCTTGAAAAAAATGATCAGCGAGTGGCAGGCAGCCATTGTTGGTTTGGCTTACTTCATGGTCCTGCCCTATGCGCTGTATGCCAGTCGCTCTTTTCAACCCGAACCCCTTCTGACCGCCTCGATCATCTGGGCGTGGTGGGGCATGCTTAAGTGGTCAGAGAAAAAGAACTGGCAATGGACGATCATTTCAGGGCTGTTGGCGGGTTTTGCGATCTTTGTAAAATCCCCGGCATTGTTCTTTATTATTCCGGCCTGGTTGGGATTGATCCTGGCTGAACCGGGCTTGGTCAAAGCCTTACGGACTCCAAAGGTATGGATCATTGTTCTCCTTACCATCCTTCCATATGCCATCTACCACATCTATGGCATGTATATTGATGGCTTTCTACAGGCGCAGATGAGCCTGCGCTTTTTCCCGGACCTCTGGAAGGATCCTTTCCATTACCTTTCCTGGGAACGCATGATCGCTTCAACTCTGGGCATCGAGTTCTTCCTGGCAGGTTTGGTCGGGATCGTACTTATCAGGCAAAAACAGTTCAGGATCATGTTCCTGGGCGTGTGGCTGGGCTATTTCTTGTATGGCATGGCCTTCTCTTATCACATTGTCACGCATGATTATTACCAGGTTCCCTTTGTGCCGGCGGTTGCCGTGGGTCTGGCAGCCCTGGCAGGTGCGATTTTCAATAAGATACCCGGTAAAAAGAGTCTTTTCTATGGCACCCTCACAGTCGTAATGGTGTTCTGGATGGCAGTGAATTTCTGGGATGCCCGCATGACCTTAAAGCATGCCCGCTACCAGGACGAGCCGAAGTTTTGGGCATCTCTTGGTGAAAAACTGGGGGATCGCTCTGTGGTCTCGCTGACAGAGGATTATGGCACCAGGCTGTCATATTGGGGTTGGAAACCAACCACCAACTGGATGTCCATGGGGGATATCATTTACCGCCAACTGGGCGGACAGGAAGTGGATACCAGGTCGCTTTTGCTACAAGCGGTTGAGGGCAAAGACCTTTTCCTGGTGACCGATTTTGAGGAGTTGGAACGCCAGGCGGATGTGGAGGATTGGTTAAACCAGAACTATGCGGTCCTGGATCAATCGGACAGGTACCTGGTCTTTGATCTTAATCAGCCCTTACAGATACAGGATGTGAACCCCTGACACCCGATATGGGTTAGGTGCTTGGGGAAACATCAATATTCTGACCTGATGCTTTCCAATCCATAATATTCAGCAACGCACTCGTTCACCCAGTCGGTCGGATCTGGGTTTATGTCTTTAAGTCCATGCAGGCTTTCAATTGTTGGCACAACCAGCGATAATTGTTTTTGCCCCACCCCTTCCCGTATCATTGCATGTCGCAGATCCCAATCCATGCCATATTGGATGGTTTTTCTAACTGAAGGCACAGTGCCTATTGCTGCACGGATCGGGTAAATTCCAACCATAAGCACAACCAGCACAGCACAAACGATCAGGGATTGTTGAAGCCCTGGTCTAAATCTAATGCTCAATATTTTCAGAAAATCTCCGATTATCAACCCGCCGCAACCAATGCTTAACGCCAATAAGAATATTGCGCCGGACACGGTCCTGTCAGCAGGGAAAGCGCTTTGAAAATAGATTGGCGGTGCCATGGTGCTGAGAACAAGAATGAACAGACCGATTGGGATCAACAGGATAGGCAGAATATAAATTTTAAATAAACTAGTTGAAGAGTGACTATCTAACTTTCCAAAGGATAAAAAGCCGATAGCTATACAAAGCCCCATCAGCACCAGTATTGGCACAGGATAGCTTTTTATCGTGCCATATAGCAGGTCCCAGGAATAGCGCAGTGTGCTCCCCACCAATTCTGTGATGCTTGGGCGCACAACGTTCAAAACTTCCTGGCGGACCGCATTCCCGGGTGAGAGGATATTCACCACCACTCCGATTATGCTCGCAACCAAAGCTAAAACCTGCCAGCGCACTGCCCGCCATTTCCTGCCATTTTTGAGCAACAGCAGAGAACCGATGATGAAAATGCCAAGGATGGTGATGGTCAGTACCGCAACTGTTTCAACAAATCCCGCATTGATGAACGACAACAGTGCAATCCCAATACCAATAAGCCAGTGTTTCCTGACCTCAGTTCTTCGCAGCAGAGATATTAGACAGGCAACCAGTGAAAGCAGCCCAATTATTGGTAATGTGTATGTGACCGAACTAATCATCCAATCAAGAACTTGGTAGCGGTTCGGCGTGATCAGCAGGAACAAAAAAAGCGTTGCTAATGAAGGAAGGATTGCATTTCTCTTACTTATATTCTTATTGAATATCTGAAAAACCTGTTGATAAAAACAATAGAGTGAAATACTTAGTCCAAGAATGAGTAATAATGGCAGAAAAGATGAAAAAACATGTCCCGGGAGTGAACTCAAAAGTGTAAAGATGATCTGTGAATAGCGCCCTGTCCAGTTGATATATAAATTGAGAAAACCGTGTAGCAAACCCTGGTGAATTACCTGAGAAGCAAAACAAAAGTCGTCTGCGATATAACGGGTGAACAGGCCTTCAAAGGTGAGAACTATGAAGTAAAGGGTAAAAGAAAAACTGGCCAAAAAGAAACCAGCATTGATCAAACGCTGATCATCAGACCAGCGGGCTTGTGGCACCTTATCATCAGATTTTTCTATCACATTATTCATGTTATTGATCTTCACTCCTGCCTAAATTGTGTTCATTATATCAAGTGTATCTTTGGAGATAGTTGATTTTCATTTTTCGATTATGCGTCGTGGAGTTAATGAAATAATCTTGTAATGTTCTGCTTAGCCAGATCAACGATCATTTTTTGTTTGTTATAATCTTGATATGCCAGAGCAGGATCAGAGTTTTCCACCAGTCACCATCGTCACCCCTTCCTTCAACCAGGCACGCTTCCTGGATGAGACCATCCAGTCGGTGCTTAACCAGGATTATCCCAACATTGAATATATCATTATTGACGGTGGCTCCACCGATGGCAGTCTTGAGATCATCCAAAAATATGCCAGTCGCCTGGCCTATTGGGAATCAACCCCCGATAAAGGCCAGACGGATGCCATCAACAAGGGCTTTGCCAGGGCGCATGGCGCGATCCTGGCCTGGCTGAATTCGGATGACATCCTCTTGCCCGGGGCAGTGTCTGCCGCAGTTACGGAGTTGCGTGCTCACCCCGAAGTGGGTATGGTCTATGGTGATGCGACCCTGGTCAATGAAAAGGGGGTCAAGATCGGCGATTTTCCTGCTGCCCAAACCGATCTGAAACGGCTGAGACGGGGTTATGTGCACATCCCCCAGCAGGCGTCCTTTTTCCGCGCCAGCCTGTGGGAGAAAGTTGCCCCACTGGACCCCTCGTTTTATTTTGCCATGGACTATGACCTGTGGGTGCGCCTTGCCAGGATTGCTCCCCTCTTATATGTACCGAAGTTATGGGCGAGTTTCAGGCTGCATGGTGATGCCAAGAGCATTGCCGCTGATGACCGCTGCTGGCCTGAGATGTTGCGTGTTCACTACCGCGATGGGGGGCATAAGATTTCATTGATCGTGGCCAAGTACTGGGTTCGCAAACTGGTTGCGCCGATCCTGCAGTGGCGGCGCAAAAAAATGATCAAGAGATGATAAAAGAGGCTGTCTACCCGACAGCCTCTTTTTTGTTAGTGAATGACACCGAGTTCCCTGCCGACCTTGCGGAAAGCTTCCAAAGCAAGGTCCAGGTCTTCCTGTGTATGGGCGGCACTGATCATTACCCGGATGCGTGCCTTGCCCTGTGGGACGGTGGGGAAGCCTAGTGACATGGCAAAGACACCGTTTTCATACAATTTCTGGCTGAACTGACGAGCCAACTGCACTTCACCCAGCATTACCGGCGTGATGGGGGTCATGGTAACCCCGGTATCCAACCCCATATTGCGGATCTCTGCCTGGAAGTAGCGTGCATTGGACCATAATCGGTCGACCAACTCGGTTGATTCTTCCAGCAGGTCAACCGCTGCCAGGCAGGCTGCCACATCCGGCACGGTTGCAGCTGAAGAGAACAGGAAGGGTCTGCCGCGCTGCCTGAGCCATTCAATGATCTTAGCATTTCCGGCAACCACCCCGCCTATCACTCCGAATGCCTTGGAAAAGGTACCAATTTCCACGTCCACCCGCCCATGCAGGTCAAAATGGTCCACGATTCCGCGTCCCCCTCTGCCCAACACGCCTTCACCATGTGCATCGTCCACCATCAGCATCAGCTCATGAGCTTCGCTGGTCTCCAGCAGTTTATCCAGCGGGGCGTAATCGCCATCCATGCTGAAAACGCCATCGGTGATCACCAATCCCCGCCGATAGCTGCCTTTATTTTCATTGATCACCTGTTCGAGTGACTGGGGGCTGCAATGCCCATAACGCACGATCCGTGCACCGGACAACCTTGACCCGTCGATGATGCTGGCGTGGTTGAGCTCGTCTGAAAAGATCACATCTTCCTTGCCAACCAACGCGGGGATGGTTGCCCCATTGGCAGAAAAACCGGACTGGAAGGTGATAACCGCTTCGGCATGCTTGAACTGCGCCATACGTTTCTCCAGTTCCAGGTGCAGGTCCATCGTACCGGCGATCGAGCGCACCGCACCGGGTCCCACGCCATACTTCTGCATGGCTTCGGTGGCAGCCGCGACCAACTTTGGGTGATTAGCCAATCCGAGGTAGTTGTTCGAACAGAAATTCAATACTTTTTTGCCATCCACGATCAACCAGGCGCCTTGCGGTGAACCCAGTGTGCGGATCTTATTGTAAAAGCCGCTTTCTTTCAGGTTGTTAAGCTCTTGGTCGATCCAGTCCAATCTTCCGGTCATTTAACATCTCTCCTTGTCATTACTTTAAGAAAATTATACCCCGTCAACTATTCAAAAAAGACTTCCCATAGGTGAACATGCGCAAATTCGCCATCATTTGAATTCAAGATCTCGATCACCAGACTGTCAACCAGGGTCGGCGCACCAAGATCGATACTGAGCGCTCTGACTTGGGTGGATTCACCCACCTCGGCTTTAAGTTGCCGTTCAGCACTATCAGCAGATGTCCAAATGACGGTCATGCGCGTGCTGGAACCACCAACCAGGGCAGTTACCGTAGATATCGGCACAGCTTCCGGGAATGTCAATTCAATGCGCAGGGGATTTGCCTCAAAGGTGCGGATCAGGGTGTTGTCATCGCCATCGAACACATGCCGGATCTCGTTCATATCCAGCAGGGGATAAACAACCCTCACTTCCTGCTCCCCGAGCGTGATCGTTGACTCACGGGGTTTACGCCGTTCGGCAATTTCCTGTGCGATGACCTCCTCGATGTTTTCCACATAATTCATCGTAACAAACAGGAACCCATCGCTGCCATTGGGGTATTTTACTGTCCTGATCACCTCGATATCGGTGAATTTACCTGATTCCAGCATCCACTGGTATTCATTGGGCAGCATGATGTGGATGATATCCTTATCCAGTTTCAAAACCGAGTTGCCAAATTCCTGCACGCTGCCAATGCTGATGGGCAACGGGTCGCCCAGGAAGAAGCGGGCGATCACGTCCGTTCCGTTGGCCCAATTGGGACTTAATATGATCTGCTTTTCCGGATATTCAGCTTTCAGGGTCTTGATCTCAGAAAACAACTCCTCGCTCCCATATTGCATGCCATACAGGGTGTAATCCTCATACCAGGTCGGGCCGTTCACCAGGCTTTCAACCAGTATGCCAAAGGACATCCCTGCCAGCAGGGTAAGCAACACCACGGGTGGCAGCCATTTGGGTATTTTGATGCCTTTGACCAGGTTTAAGAAGTTGTCAAACCCGATGCTGATCAGCAGTACAGCCGGGATAACCAACACCAGCACCCGCGTGATGGCAATATCCACGATCGCTGCGCCGGTTGGGGCAGCTAAAAGAGCGATCAGCAAAGCCCGATGGGTTGATGTCTTAAGATTCTTAATGCATTGCCACAGGCCGACAGCAAAAAATGGCAGGAAGATCAGCGGGATATGCCCCATGCCTTTCATCTGGTGGCGCACCAGGTCCAGGTCGTTCGGCATGAACCAGAAAAGCGGGTTGAGTCCCCTCAGCCAGCGGGATACATAATGACCGATCTTCTCCCATAATGAAATATCTTCCATCCAGTATGATTTCAACACCTGCAGGTGGTGGGCGATCTCTTCCCCCTGGGTGACCTGGAAGCGGATATAAGGCAAAACCAGCACCGCCAACAGCAAAGCCCCCATCAGCACTGTTTTTCGTTGCTGCCTGTGGTAGCGCAAGTCCGAGAAGAACAACGCTATGGCGCTCAACACCACCACTACCTGCCCGGGACTGTAGGAGTAAAATGCCAGAGCCGCCATGACCAGCGCCGGGCACAGGCTTTTGGGATCCGTTGTGCGGTAGCGCAGGTAAAAGTACAGGAACCCGCAGTAAAGAGATGCCATCAGGCTGGTTTCAAAGGCTGTCCTGGAATGCAGGAACCACGCAGGCACGGCAGCCAAAACCAGCGCACCCAGCCACCAGTGCTTGATCTTGAATTGATCCCTGAGCATCAGCCCGAGAAAAACAGCTGCCATCAGCGTTGCCAGCGCAGCTACACCGCGTGTCACCCACACCGACCTCGGCAGCAAAAGGCTGGGCAACACCTGCCAGTAGACCGAAAATCCCAGGTTAAACTGGCTGCCGTTTTCAAAGTAGGTGGGCAAAATCCTGCCAGCCTCGTCTTTGAAACCGCGCATCACCAGGTCGCTGGCGGACATGGTCTGGATGGCCTCATCTGTAAAAAAGTAGATCGGGAAATTGGGCAGTTGGATAAAACGGGTCAAAAGATAGACCAGGATGGCTGCCCAGAACAACCAGGTTTCCAGTTTGACCTGCCTGCAATGCCCCAGCAGCCTGCCCCACTTGTTCCCGCCCGCAACAGCCTTGTCCATGCCTGCGATTATAGCATGAGGGTTGTTTCCGGTTACAGCCGCCATTTTAGAATCCAACAGGTAAAAAGACAGGGATTAAGGTCGAATAAAGCGTATAATAATTCAAAATAACGGCGTACTATGACCTCCCTTGAACAGGCAGGGTGTCATTCATACGCTCGCTGGATTTTTTGGTGTTTGAGAGGAAGATAAAGATGCGTATAATTTTCAACTTCTTAACGGTCCTGGTCATCCTGGCAATATTGATTTTCATTGCCTGGGGTGTCATGACCTATCTCAATCCTTTTCAACCCTACAATCCCTTTCCACCGCTTGTCTAGCCTGAAATTCAATCACATGCAAAGAACACTATGACCGAAGAAAAAATCTCCCCAGAATTATTTGAACACCTGGTCGGGCTGGCAGCCATCGCCCTGGATCCCACCCAGAGTGAGTACCTGCGCTCCGAACTTAACAAGCAGCTCAATGTCATCGAGGAACTCAAAGCCATCCCGATCGACGAATCAGTTCCCCTGGCATCGCACGGTGTGGTGATCAATGCCCAGAACATGCCTGCCTTGCGCCTGGATGAGCCGCGACCCTCCGATCACGCAAAGCGCATCATTGCCCAAAGCCCGGAGAGCGAGGATGGCTATTTTGTCGTTCCCGAAATTCCCCATGAGGACATATAACCATGGCGCTCATTGACCTTTCAGCAAGCGAATTGATTGCGCGCATCAGGCGCAAGGAGATAAAGGCCACTGAAGTGCTGGATTCAGCGCTCGAGCGCATCCAGGCGGTGGATGGTCGGCCTGGCAGCCTGGATGGCTTGCCTGTCACCGCTGAAGACGAAAAGAAGGTGCATGCTTTCATTACCCTGACAGACGAACTTGCCCGCCAGCAAGCCCTCGAAGTGGACCGCAAGATCGCCCATGGCGAGGATCCCGGCCTGTTGGCTGGGGTGCCGGTCACCATCAAGGACATCTTCTGCATGGATGGTGTGCTTTCCACAGCTGCCTCGCGCATCCTTTCCAATTTCAAGGCACCATATACTGCCACCAGCGTGGCCCGTCTTCAAGATGCAGGCGCCGTGGTGCTTGGCAAGGTCAACCTGGACGAATTTACCTACGGCTCTTCCAGCGAATCCAGTGCCTTCCAACCCAGCCCCCGCAACCCCTGGGATACCAGCCGTGTCCCGGGCGGTTCTTCCGGCGGCAGCACGGCATCTGTGGCAGCCGGCGAAGCCCCCCTGTCCCTGGGCACCGACACCGCCGGCTCCATCCGCCAGCCGGCTGCTTTTTGTGGTGTGGTGGGCGTCAAGCCGACCTATGGGCGCGTATCGCGCTATGGGCTGATCGCCTTTGGCTCGTCTCTCGACAGCCCGGGTCCGATCTCCCGCACCGTGAAGGATGCCGCCCGCATGCTGCAGGTCATTGCCGGCCCTGACCGCCATGACAGCACGGCTTTGAACCAGCCCGTGCCGGACTACCTGGCAGAACTCAAGAAGGATATCCGCGGCATGCGCATTGGGCTTTCACCGGATTACTTCAACCTCAGCTTCCCCGATCCTGTAACCGGCGAATTGCAGTATGCCGAGATCCAGGAGGAGATCGGCGCAGCGGTGACCGATGCTGCTGAAGTGTTGGCAGACCTGGGTGCGATTATTGTTGAAAATGTACCCATGCCGAATACGGTGCATGGCATCCCGGCTTATTTTGTGATCAGCCGCGTCGAGGCTGCCTCCAACCTGCACCGCTTTGATGGCGCCAAGTATGGCTACCGCACTGCTTCCGGGGTGCAGGACCTCAACGCGATGTACCAGAAGACCCGTGCCGAAGGCTTTGGACTGCAGCCCAAATTGCGCATCCTCATGGGCATGTATACCAGCGCTGCCCAGTACTCGGAGCAGTATTATCACCGGGCATTGAAAGTGCGCAGTATGATCCGCAGCGATTTTGACCGCATTTTTGACCCGGATGGATTGTACCGCCTGGATGCTTTGCTGACACCCACCACACCGACCACCGCGTTTCATATAAATGAACTCTACGGGGATTCGGTCCTGATGCAGTATGCTGACCAGTTGACCGTGCCTGCCAACCATGCCGGCATCCCCGGGATATCCATCCCGGCTGGCTTTGACGCGCAGGGTTTGCCCATAGGCATCCAGTTCCTGTGCAATGATTTCCGTGAAGACCTGATGTTCAGGGCTGCCCATGCCTATGAGCGGGCAACACTGGATGCGGATTGGCGTAAGTTACAACCCCAGGTGCTGCGCTGAGACGGGAGAAAGAGAAAATGACACAATACGAAGCCGTGATCGGGCTGGAAACCCATATCCAGCTCAATACCAGGACCAAGATCTTTTGCCCCTGCAAAGCAGATTCATGGGGCGACTCACCCAACAGTAACATCTGCCCGGTTTGTTCCGGGCTGCCGGGGGTGCTGCCCGTCTTGAACCGGGCGGTGGTTGAAAAGGCTGTCATCCTGGCGGCAGCCATGCATGCCGAAGTGAACCTCGTTTCGCATTTTGACCGCAAGAATTACTTCTACCCGGATCTACCCAAAGGCTACCAGATCACCCAGTACGATGAACCGATCGGCAAGGGCGGATACATGGACCTTTCAGTGCCGGGTGGGTCTGCCCGTAGGGTGCGCATCCATAAACTGCACCTGGAGGAAGACGCCGGCAAGACCAAAAATGTACATGGTCAGCGCTTGATCGATTTCAACCGCTGTGGCGTGCCCCTGATAGAAATGGTTACCGAGCCTGACATGCATAGTGCAGATGAGGCCGCCCAGTATCTCCTTCAACTCCGCCAGCTGTTGCGCTGGCTGGGCGTCTCGGAAGCGGATATGGAAAAAGGCCACCTGCGCTGCGATGGCAACGTCTCCATCCGTGAAAAGGGCAGCACAGTGCTGAACACCAAGACCGAGATCAAGAACGTCAACTCGATCGATGCCCTGCGCAATGCGATCAACAACGAGATCGATCGCCAGGTCAGGGAAGTAAGTGCCGGCGGCCGGGTAAAAGCCTGGACTTTGGATTGGGACGATGAGACCCAGACTCTGAAGATGATGCGCTCCAAGGAAACTGAAGCGGACTACCGTTACTTCCGTGAGCCCGACCTCTTGCCCCTGGTTCTGGATAAAGGCTGGGTCAAAGGACTGATCGAAAGCCTCCCTGAGCTGCCCCTGGCAAGGCGCGATCGTTTTATCTCTGAATATGGGCTGCCGCTTTATGACGCTGATATCCTGACAGGAGAAAGGGCGCTCTCTGATTACTTTGAAGAAACGCTCAGGCAGTATGGCGGCGATCTGAAGGTCGTTTCGAACTGGATGATGAACGAGGTTTTGCGCATGCTGAATGACCTCGGCGTCATAGTGGATGAGTTAAATCTCAGGCCGACTCACCTGGCAGCCATCATGCGCATGATCGATGAGAAAAAGATCAACGCCCCCACCGGCAAGGCATTGGTGAAGAAGGTGCAGGCCAGTGGGCAAACCCCTGAGGCGATCGTCCAGGCGGAGGGGCTGGGTCTGGTGAGCGATGACGCCGCCCTGCGGGAAACCTGCCAGGCAGTGGTAACCGAAAACCCGGCGGAGGTCAAGAGCTTCCGCGAAGGCAAGGAGAGCCTGATCGGCTGGTTCCTGGGACAGGTCATGCGCCGCACGGGCGGCAAGGCGGACCCGGGAATGACCCGCTCGATATTGTTGGATCTGTTGAAAGGCGGTTGACCCCCTTTTGGGGGGTTGACCGTAAAGAATGATTCGTATAAAATAACTCTCTCAAGCGCGGGCGTCGCCAAGTGGTAAGGCATTAGCCTTCCAAGCTAACATTCGCCGGTTCGAATCCGGTCGCCCGCTTTTTTGATTTAATGAGGGAAAAAAGTCAAAAAATAGCCGTTTTAAGGGCTTAAAAAAGCAAGGGGGTGTTTTTTATGGTTTCACGGGTTTCTACAACCAAAATTATGGCATTAGCTTCGAAAATTTTGGACGATGCATTTTTGGACTTTTTTCTGTCCAGACAGGCGATGATGACTAGATTTTCACAAAAAATTCCAATCTTAATCAGAATCTTCCGGATATCATTCAAAAGATTGTTGCAGAAAAATGGTTAAGAAAAAGGAACGTACAATCACAAATCTAGTTATTGAGCCATTCTTCACTGATGCTTGAGTTGGTGTAACATTCTTTCTGTAAAATACTGAACCTTAACAAAAGCGGTGAGTCAGTAGTATCCTAAAAAGATTACCACATCTGAATAGGAGAACGAGATGACTCACCAAGAAAATTATAAC
>Ga0123335_1000718_pt1 | contig 56114 bp, 49 predicted proteins | sample BiotimSIPDNA_2_FD_89707 | JGI IMG/M metagenome (GOLD analysis project Ga0123335, IMG submission 89707) | Anaerobic biogas reactor microbial communites from Washington, USA - Biogas_R2 time_0 SIP DNA | ecosystem: Engineered > Bioreactor > Anaerobic > Unclassified | place: Washington, USA...
AAAAAATGACTAAAATAATCATTTTATATTACATGTGTGATATTATAGACGAGGAAACCTGTTTAACCCCGGATGTCCGGGTTCTCGTGTGCGATGGTACTTTGACACCGGAAAGAGAATGACAGGCAAAACTATCGGAAAGGCAAAACGTATTCCGCCCTCAGCCGTACGGAGGAACAAAAGTGTTCTTTAAGGAACTGGAAACCGACAGATTGTTTCTGAAAAACATCACTGCGGATGACAGAGAGTTCATTTTGAAACAATTCTCAGACAGAGAAGTCACCCGGTACTTATTCGATACCGGGCCGCTTTCCGATATTTCAGGCGCCGACGAAATTATAGAGCTGTTTATACAACCGGAGCCGAGAGCACAGCACAGGTGGATACTTGTAAAAAAGAATAACGGGGCTAAGATCGGTACATGCGGTTTTCATCGTTGGGATAGATCAAACGGCCGCTGCGAGCTCGGGTACGATCTTTACCCGGATCACCGGGGCAAGGGCTACATGCTTGAAGCATTGAAAGCAATATGCGCGTTCGCTCGTAGCAATATGAAAGTAAAAAGCATCGACGCCCGGATCTATATTGATAATGAGAAGTCTGTAAAGCTTGCGGAAAAGTTGGGGTTTACTTTTAACGGGCTTATGATAGACGAGATCTTTCACGGTAAAGCATACCCGCATAAGATCCTGACCCTTGACTGCACAATTCGGCAGCAGCATTAAGTGCCAGCTTATCGTGTTCGAGGTGAACGTTATGACATTAAAAGAAATAAGTATACAATATGGTGTCGATGCAAAGCGGCTAAAGACTTATTTTCAGGCATTTTCCAACTTTTATGGAATTTGTTCGCTGAAAAAAGCCATGCAGATCATAAATCGCCAGAATCCGGAACAGAAAATCACAAAGGAGCAGATCCTCGGATTCACGGATAACTACAACGGTGACTGGAAGATCGTCTCACCGTATGAAATCTATACGGACATACCCTATACCACACCTCTGCAACGTGAGATCGTCAATAAAATACTGGTGTTTTATAACGACTACGGCGGATATCATTACACCCGCGCTCTTCAATCGGACAAGGACTTCTATATCCCGTCAAGGGATGAACTCCTGAAATATGCCGATAAAAAATACTTTGAGGAAAATCAGTATACTCACGCGTTTGCACAGTTTCTGGAAAAGCAACTGCATGCAAACGACTGGCAGAGAAAACTGCTTGAGATCGTTCTTGATATCCGGGCGGATAATTTCGATACTCAGGATTTTATTGATACAATTGATCAGGAATATCCCGGCTTTGACATCACCCAGCAAGTAATCGACATCTACGTTAATCTCCACAACAACACCAGATTGATGGTTAATCGAGGCTATACCCCCAATGAATTATTTCGAAAGTATGATCCGGATGATGATCTGCCGAAAACCGTTTCTTTCGGTCCCGGCATTTATAGCCTCATTCAAAGCGATGAAATGATTGCGGATGAATTAATAGAGTGCTTTGAGGCAATGAACATTTCGCAGGACCTGAAAAGAACTCTCATATCTGAGATTCATAAGGTGAAACGACCGGACCCCGGCAGAAATGACCCTTGTCCCTGCGGCAGCGGAAAAAAATACAAGAAATGCTGCGGCGGGTGAGTTGTATGATATCAGGGGAGTGAGAGCATGCAATATCTATGGGGTTATCTCGGTATCATAAACCTTATTGCCGTCATTCTCGCCTTGCTTGATAAGCGCGCCGCGAACAGACGCCGACGACGCGTGAAAGAACGAACGCTGCTGCTGGTTTCTTTCCTCGGAGGTTCGATCGCCATGCTGCTGACCATGCTGTCAATCCGTCACAAGACAAAAAAAGCGAAATTCATGTTGGGAATACCGGTGATCATCGCGCTGCAGCTCATCGCCGCAGCGGCGATATTTTGGTGGAAGGGCACGGGACTGATTAACGCATTATAGGTGTTATATCGTCATTCGGCAGAATTTTATTCACGAAACACAATCAGACAGAGCAGGCCCGGAAAGATCCGGGCCTGCTTCACGTCAATATGAGTATCGCGGGTCAATTATGAAAAAACGGAAACAGGCAGCATAGATACTAAAGCTGATCCTGCTCTGTAATTCAATTATTACTGTCGGCGGGTAAAACTTCACTTTCGATATTGCCGATGTCCTTTGCGTGACCGTTTGGCCTTCGCATCAACTTAATGAGCGAAATACCTATAACAACGGCAATTCCGGTGGTAAGAATATCTGCTGCGGGCTGCGCCCAGATAAAGCCTTTGAAACCAAACTGGTAGTTTAACAGGAAGAGCAGCGGAACGTAGAACAGGAGCTGGCGTCCCATTGTTATGATCATCGCCGGAACAGGCTTCCCGAACGCCTGGAACGTCACCATAATTGTGACCTGGGCGCCTATAAACGGCAGACCCCATACAAAGTTATGCAATATTTTTGTACCCGCCTCAACTGTTCTCGGATCATCAATAAAGAACTTGATAACATATTCTCCGAACAGGCTCAGTATGAGGCTTCCTGCTATGCATAGTCCCGTAGCGAATATCAGAGTCAGCTTGAAACCCTTACGAACGCGGTCAAACAGCTTTGCTCCGTAATTATATCCGGCAAAAGGCTGATAACCCATTACAAGAGCATGTATAAGCATAAAGAATAGTCCGGCTACCCGCATGTGAACACCATTGCCGGCAACCACATAATCGCCATAGCTGGCCGAGATGCGGTTGTTAAGTATGTTGGAAACACTCATAATGATACCGCTTAACCCCGCGGGGATGCCGATCGACAACACCTGAAACAGCATCGTTTTGTTTGGCACATAGTCCTTTGGTTTGATCGACAATACAGTTCTCTTTGAAAGAAAATAGAAGATCCCGTAACCAAATGATGCAACCTGGCCGATTATGGTTGCCCAGGCTGCTCCGGCAGTCCCCATGCCGGCCCCTAATATGAATATGGGGTCTAGAATGATATTCGTCACGATCCCGATAAGCTGCAGTGTCATTGCCTTCTGGGTAGCGCCTTCGCTGCGCATTTGCCCGCTCATGACAGCACCCGCCGCCGCGAATGGCAGGAAAAGAACAACCACAGAAAAATAATCATCGGTATGTGAAAAGGTCGCGTCACTCGCTCCGATTAGGTAGAGCAGCGGGGTCTTCAGCGCCAGCAGGATCGCGGTCAAAAGGATCCCCACGCCGAAAACGGTGTAAAGAGCTACGGCAGATGTGCGCCTGGCCTCGTCGCCATTCTTTGCTCCGAGCATTCTCGAGATATAGCTGGATCCGCCGGTAGAAAAAACGTTGCCCAAAGCTTGCGAAAGCATAAACAACGGGTGCGCCAGTGAAATCGCGGCGACCATATTTGGGTCTTTTGTCTGCCCGATGAAAAACATATCGGTCATGTTATAGATCGTTTGCGCCAGCATAGCAGCCATCATAGGCAGCGCCAATCTGATGATCACTGATCCGACACGGCCGGTTCCCATCAATTCAGGGCCGGTTATTTTCTTCTTTTCTTTCATTCTGTCCTCCTGATATATAGCTGCTAATATCAAGCAATTGTTGATCCGTGTTGATCACTTGATATTATTGTAGACAATATGCAGCATTCGAAGTAATTCCTGCTGTTCCTCTTCGGTTAAGCGCAACACCAATCGACATTCCATTTTTTCGATTTCACACATATTCGACTGTTGGAGTGCCTCGCCTTCGGGTGTAAGTTTGACAAGCTTCACCCTATTATCCTCTGAAGATGTGAATACATGTACAAGCCCCTTTGCCTCTGACCGTCGTACTATCCCGGAAATGGTCGGCTGCGCGACCTGAAACCTGCGTTCCAGTTCTTTCAGGGATTTTGCCGCACCTCCGTCTTCGCCCAATTCCATCAGCAAGCGAACTTGCGACAGTGTCAGATCGTTTTTTCGCAGTGCGTTGTTGGCTTGTTTTCCAATAGCGTCATAGATCTGCTTTATCAACATCCCACAAGTACCGCTTCGCATACTATCCTCCCGCTTATTCAAACTTTTTACAGTATATAGCTTCGACGAGAAGATTTCAATAGCATACTATGAATTATTTTTATTCTTTCTGCCGCCTGTCGACCCTCTGCACCCGTCGGTTTCCGGGATCCGGCACAGTCCGGGCGTCCGGATCCCGGGGCATATTTTTGAGGAACAATCAAAAGGCGTCAAGCCCCTCAGAAGAACACCTTCAGGTCCGCAGCAGCCGGGAGAACCGACTGAGAGATGGTCTGTAATTAATCTGTAGCTCCGTCAACCTTCTAAGGCCCGCTTGTATCAGTCATAAACGGATCTTCGCCGGGGGCATTGGTTTTTCCGGGTTTGTATCCCGGTAATTTACCAAATATCCTCCCAACATGTATTGTCGTAGATCCGGTGCTCCGGGTGCAGTGCTGCAGCCGTAATGCGCAGCATGCAGCCTTTCCCGAATGGGACTGCCGTCGCTATCGAACCGGTGGACATATCGGCTGAAATGTGATATCACTTAATTCAAAAACTGCGTCGAGAGGAATGATTATTTGCATCGCATCATGTTCGTTTGCCACGGCAATATCTGCCGCTCTCCCATGGCTGAGTGCGTCATGAAGCACATGGCAGCCCGGCGGGGCATTGCCGATGAGTTTCATATCGACTCTTCCGCCACCAGTTCCGATGATATCGGAAATCCCATCCATCACGGGACACGTCGGAAACTGAAAGAAGCCGGTATCCCTGTTTGCGACCATCGCGCCGTGAAATTGTGCAGATCCGACTATGACCGCTATGACCTGATCATCGGCATGGACAGCGCCAATATCCGTGACATCCTCCGTATCGTTGGCGGTGACCCGCAGGGAAAGGTGAAGCGACTGTTGGACTTCGGATCCAGACCCGGGGACATCGAAGACCCGTGGTACACAGGCGACTTCGATGTGACCTATGACGACATTGTCAAAGGCTGTACGGCTTTGCTGGCCCACCTCTGCAGGGAAAATGATTGAAATGCTAAAAGAATATGGCCATGGAAAAAAGACAGCAGATTTTTAAAACCTGCTGTCTTTTTTAAAAGGACACGGGTTTGATACAATTTGCACCCGGTAAACCCGTCTCCGTTTGTTCCGTTTGCTTTGTGCACATCCAGAATTGACGGTGATACCGCAACTTAACAGATCTGCCTTGCGGTACAGATATTGTACTAGTCAATTCTCTGACATTCCATCGACCAATACTCCAGAAAAACATTTCCCGGGATCTCTCCGTTTGGTATTGAGTATTCAACAGTCGGGACCTGAATCGCCAGAGATAATAAAGGCAAACTATCAGCCTGAGGGATCAAAGGGATGTCCGTGTCTTTCTGCACAACGCAGCGCATAGAATCCTGATTAGCGAAAAAATACCCGATAAATGTCCGGCGCTGCTCCGCAGTCAGATCGTACGGATACAGCGCCAGCTGAGCGACGGAAGCCTCTGCCGGAACCCAGCCATAGTTCGGGAGATAAAATTCTGCCCAAAAGTGACCACGGAATGAATCTGTGAATAACTGAAAGCCGCCGGCCGTTCGCGCCGGAATGCCGAGGGAACGGCACAAAGAGGAAAAGTACATAGACTGAGCTCCGCAGTCACCGCGTTTATTTTCATGGACATAGACCGATTCAGGCAGGTCTGCGCGCGGCCAAAGCACACAGTGCGGCATAAAGGCGTAATCGACCTCATTTACAATATAGTCATAGATCTTGCGTGCCGCAAGGTACGGGTTCTCTGTTTGCCCAGGCGGGTATTCTGCATTACACAAAGTAGATGAACATCAGCTTATGATCCTGAGTCTGTGCATGTTATTTACCGGGATAATGACGGAACAGCAAAAAAGAACGACCCGAAATCCGGAGCGGGGCTTCAAAAAATAACGGAAAAGAGCATCTCGTACGGTCAGGAATTTCACAGGGCTCTGCATCGTTCCGACATGAACGACTGCGCCTTTTTGACGTTCTTTAAAACATCGATCCCATCAATTTCGACGGAAAAGTCTGAGGGTCTTGCAAGACCGATCGTCATATTGACAGTTGTGGTTTTCCTGCGCCGTTAGGGCCGGGGAAGCCGGATATTTCGCCCCGGCTAATGTAAAAAGAGATGCCGTTTACCGCCGTTAAGTTCCCGTAACGTTTACTCAGGTTTGTGGCATTGACAATGCCTGTGGTGCTCACGGCCGAATTCTCCCTTCACTCGATCTTTGCCATGGCAGAACTCTTTGACTTCCTCGCTGCAATTATGTTTTTTCACATGGCAGCGTTCCTGCTCCGAAGAAGAACACTCGCCTGCTTCAGGCGTGCACGCCGCCCGCTCCACACAGGCCAATGCCTCGATCTCGGCAGCAAGAGTATGAAGGACATTCCGATTTACATCATAATGGATGAAATAGCCCTTCTTTTCTCCGGTCAGAAGTCCGGCATCCCGTAATACCTTTAAATGCTGGGAGACCGCGCTCTCGGAAAGTCCCAGCTTTCTTGCCAGCGCCCGCACACAGTAATTGTGCCTAAGCAGCAGCGACAGTATCTTCATCCTGGTTTCATCAGCAATGGCCTTAAGTACCAGCGTCTGATCCATCAAAACAACACCCTTTCATTTGATTTAGTAATCACTTAATCAATTATATCATTTAACATGATTAAGTCAATACTAAATCAAAACCGGCAGTTTCAATAAAGAAGTTGCCGGTTGTATTGGAGCAGATATATCATTTAGTCAAGTATAGTGTAGTGATTTCCTCTGACTCTCATCCGAAAGTTTTCCTCCTTAAACAAAGAAATCGGACAGATATAGTCCGAATTTCTTTTCTTATATTATACTATGATTTGAATATTTCCTGGGTTCAATTGCGATTATTCCTTGGATGACTTTATTCCCTCAGAGATATAAAACCGATTTGTGCGTAATCTTTTATATTAACTCTGTTCTCTGGTAATTGCTATACCTGTTTTTATAGTAATGAGGATAAAACACTGGCCTTGGTTACGATGCCCAGCAACCGCTGCTCCTCATCCACTACGGTCAAAGGATAGGGTGATTCAACTGCCAAAGGCATTATTTCTTCTACTGAAGCATCTATACTTGTTTTGGCAATGTCTTTTAAGATTATTTTCGAGAGTTCTATATTATCGCGTTTAGCCCTGACTGCATCCAGGAGAGTCAAAATTCCGGTAAGCTTCATTTGATTATCCACTACATAAACCGAGGATATTGCATTTGATCGCATTACACGCAGGGCGTGGTCAATACCGTCATCCGGCTTAATCAGGCTGACAGGCGTAATCATAATATTTCTCACCGTTAATACCTTTGATTTATCCGCAGAATCGATAAAGCGCCTGACATAATCATTTGCGGGATTGGTACTCATCCCTTCAGGTGTATCAACCTGAATTAAACGCCCGTCTCGCATTATGGCAACCATGTCTCCGAGTCGGAAAGCTTCATCTATATCATGAGTGATAAATATCACAGTTTTCCCAAGCCTGCGTTGAATAGATAACAGTTCGAACTGCATGTCTTTACGAACCAGCGGGTCCAGCGCAGAAAACGGTTCATCCATCAGCAAAACTTCAGGGTCGTTGGCCAGAGCGCGGGCTAATCCGACACGCTGGCGCATACCGCCCGACAAGCTGTCGATCATTGCTTCTTCCCAGCCTTTCAGGCTCACCAGCTCAATAGCTTCTCTGGCCCTTTGCTCGCGTTCCCCGCGAGCCATGCCGGAAACCTCAAGTCCATAAGCCACATTTCCCAGCACATTACGATGATTCATCAACCCGAAGGACTGAAAAACCATTGCCACTTTGCGCCTTCTGAATTCGCGCAGTTCCTGTTTTGAAAGCTTCATCAAATCAACGCCGTCGAATAAAATAGTCCCGGAGGTTGGGCGGTGCAGGCGATTAAAACAGCGGATCATCGTGGATTTTCCGGAACCGGACAATCCAATGATAACGAATATTTTACCGCGAGGAATCTGAAGACTAATATCGTATAGCGCAGTTGTCACTCCGGTTTCTTTCAGAACCTCCTCTTTTGTGGCACCTTTTCGCAGCATTCTCATAGCATCCTCGCGGCGTATACCGTACAGCTTTGATACATGCCGGGTCTCAACAATAATATCACTCAAAATTACTCACCCCCTTCTTTTTTCTTCTCAGAAAACCACCCCTGTGTCAACCGGTCAAGAAGGATCGCTAAAATAACAACCGCACTGCCCGCAATAAATCCCCGGGATATTTCAATCCGATTTACCGCAATAAGCACCTCATTACCCAGACCGCGTGCACCTATCATTGAACAGGTAACCACCATAGACATAGCCATCATCAATGTTTGATTAACGCCGGCCATAATCGTAGGAAGCGCCTGCGGTACCTGCACCTTAAAAAGCAATTGCAGCTTGGTGGAACCGAAGGAACGCGCAGCTTCGACCACTTCGGTATTAACCTGACGAATACCAAGGCTGGTCAGACGAATAACAGGGACCATAGCATAGATTACGGTCGCAATAACAGCGGATGCCGATCCCATACCAAAAAAGATTACTGCCGGGATCAAATACACAAACACCGGCATAGTCTGCATCATATCCAGAAGCGGCCTTATCAGTCGATTGGCGTGTTCGGAGTTGGAAAGCAGAACGCCAATGGGAAGGCCGAATAACAGTGCGACTATCACACCGGCAAGTACAATGGAAAGCGTCAGGTTCATCAAGCTCCATAAGCCAAATATGCCTATAATACACAGCAGGATACTGTACAAAATGCCTGAGCGAACTTTCTTATGGCCCTTATATCCGAGAAAAAACACAAGTGCTACCAGTATAAACCAGGGAACATGACTTAAAACCCAGTTGATTGCCCCCACAAAGCTTGTAAGTGTCATCTTGATTCCGTCAAAAAAAGCGGAATAGGCTGCAGCAAAACCCCGAACAGCCTTATCTATGGCGTCCGTATTGAGTTTTATTCTATAAGGAAAATCAAATAGCCAGTCCACGTTCACCCTTATCCAATCTCTGCATATAATTTTTCAGCCTGTTCTGCGTTCAGCCAGCCTTCTATCATATCCCGATGCTCATTTAAAAACCATATTGCTGTGGTTTTATAATCCGCACCCGTTTCCTCCATATAGGCAAGGGCCTGGCTTGTCAGTGCCGAAGACGTTCGGTATTTGGATAAAAATTCAATAAACTCGGGTTCGCTTTCATAAAAGTCATTGCTTGTGCATATTGTAACTTTCACTGAAGGACACTCGGTCTTGCCTTCGAAGAACAACTCCTGGTCATACGGTTCATCTTCAAGAAGGACAAAATCATACTTACCCAGCAGCCAGGTCGGTTCCCAATAATAAGCAACCACCGGCTCGCCTTTATCATATGCCGATACCAGCACGGCACTGGTTGCGGCATCTGTTCCCGGCTCTATATAATTGAAGGTATCATCAAGACCATAGTGCAGATACTTTTTGTAAATGATTTCTGTTATCTCCCAGCCTGCAATTCCGCCGTAGATAATCCCCTTTGAAGGATCTTCGGGATCCCGGAACAAAGATGCGAAATTCTTAAGGTCTGCTACTGTTTTCAAATCCGGTGCGACCGCTTCGATGCCTCGCTCGGGATCTCCCTCGATAACATAACGCGGCACATAGAGGCCCTGAGCATTGTCATCAAAGTTGAGGCTTACTTCTTTAAGATAGCCTGCTGAAATATCACTTTGGTAACTCGGCAAATTGTCTGTCCACATTTCCATATGTATGTCAATCTCTCCGGCTTTCACCGCTTCATGCGTTATCGGAGTGCTTCCGGATACTTCTGTCCATTGATAACCAAACACGACTTCCGCTACTGTGCCTGCTACTGCGTTGTGGAATAAAATCGAGTCCCAGCCTACATCAGCAAAGCGCAGCGTTTTAGTCTGTTTTACCGAGGCGCAAGCTGTAAAATTAATTACCAGCAGAACTAACGCCATTAACAAGATGCTGTATTTTACCAGTCTTTTCACAGAACATTCTCCTTTTTATGGAATTTAATAATAGTGACATCTTGTATTATAGTAATGGGTTGTCACTTTGTCAAGTTCAGCATGCTTCTTGCTGCAAAGCAGCCAGAAATCTCATTTTTTTGACATTCTATGTCCTTTGTGATAGATTGTAGGCGCTGTAAAATATTTATAATTATGACTGTAAATCAAAAAACCACGGTGAAACGACATGGATAAGAACAAAAATACAACCTTACCTGTATATAGGAAAATTGCAATTGACATTTCACAGGATATTGTGAGCGGCAAATACCGGGAAGGCCAGAAATTGTCAGGACGCTCGGTATTATCTTCACAGTACGGTGTTTCACCGGAGACGATCCGAAAAGCTGTCTACCTGCTCAAGGATGTTGGTATTATCGATGTTAAGAGCAACAGTGGTGTGTATATAATATCAGTGCAGAAGGCAGCAGATTTTCTCAGGCAGTTTCATGAAGTACAGAGCGTTACCAATGCAAAGAACGAACTATTCGCGTGGATGGAGCGTCAGATCAGCGAAACCTCCGCTGCTATGGAGAAAATTCAGTTCATCGTAAATGCTTCGGGGCGTCTTAACAAAGCCACTCCTTATACTCCTTATGAGATCGTCGTACCTCCTACCTCAGCAATAGCGGGTAAAAGCATCAGCGACCTTAACTTCTGGCACATGACCGGTGCGACAATTGTTGCCATCGAACGGGGTGAGCAAACCATTCTGTCTCCCGGACCCTACTCATCTCTGCTGAGCGGTGATATCCTCTATATCGTTGGGGATGAACAGGCCTTGAATGCTGCTATTCACTTTGTTACAGATGGGGGTAATAACCAAAAACAGCAGCCTTAAATTACGCAAAACCGGTGGTAAAAACCTCCTGTCAGCTTGTCGACATAAGTACGCAAAACAGCTGACCAGATGTCAGAATTCAGCCATAAAGTCAGGTTCCCGCATATTTCGACTTATATAGTTGAAAACTCATGTTGCTTGCCGCGCCGAGGCAAAAAAGGACGCGCTGCAGAATATTTCCGTTTTGCAGCGCGCCCTTTTGTGGAAAAGAGTTCATATGCTGATAGAATTTCAATCAATGGGTGCAATTCAAAGGTCGCGGATGCACAGCAAACCTTTATATATGGATCGTTCTTAATATGATTAACCGGAATATGCTGCTTTCAGCGGTTGTGAGATAACCCGATATTTGCTCTCTGTTTTTTTTCCTCATTTGTTGAGATAAGCTCCTTAAGGCGATCAAGCATAATAGCCGATGCATACCACAATGTTTCAAAATAAAGATAATTACATATATTCGAAGGAAACATGATAGTCATTTTTGCTTCAAATTCCTCATCAGAATCGTAAAACGAAAATCGAGCATGAATCGGCTCAAACAATGGAATCTCGTATGCCACATCACCTTTCCCTATAGCAATACCTCCCAGGCTTTCGCAAGCACTACTCAATAATATATCTTTTCCGTCAAAAAACTGCTCTGTTTCTTTCAATAACCCTTTTCCCAATGTTGATTGTGTAGTTCCTCCTTGTACGCTGTTTAAACTCTGAAGTGAGACGAAATTCTCTGAAAGGAGAACAGGTTCATCCGTATGACACAAAAGATCGCACAGCGTCAACGCTTCATTATAATCCGCTTCTTTCCAGAAGTTCGGGGCTGAATAATCATTATTCTCACTCATAATAATTAAATTACTTCGATCCAGACCGGGTTTCTTTCGATCTAAACGATATATACACTTACAATATTCTATGTAAATATAGTCATCATCTGACTGTAACCCCAGTCTTTGAATAATTTGTCCTTGATCGTAAGTCAAAAAACGTTTTAATGCGTCCTGTCTTGAAACTTCATAATTTGATTCATATTTCATACAATTAGTTCTCCTGCCGGTTCCTAAAATATTACACAACTCCGATACATGGAATGACTGATTTGTTTTCCCTGCATATTCATATATGACTCACTATTATCTTTTATACGCTTCAGCTTTATAATACCGGTTTTTCATCCATAGTAAATAATTATCAGGAAAGAGAGACCAACAACAGCGGAGTCAAGGCTTTTTAAGCATAAAAAAAGGCAGCAGATTTTCTCTCAGAATCTACAACCTTTTTTGGCAAAGGACATGAGTTTGATACAAAATGCACCCGGTTTCGAAGTTCGCGTTTGCCGGGTGTATATCCTACCGGCTGTGAAAACATATCAGGATCTATGAACAGCTTTTATACCTTTTGAGCTTGCTGTTGAACTCGCCTCCGCGGCAGATGAACACTATTGTACAATTTTGATCGTCTTTGATCTCCGACCGGGGTGCTGAACTCTATTGCTCTTCGATGTTCAATTTAATTATGAGTCAGGTGTTTATTTCCCTTTACGAGGAGAAGGTCTATAGGTTCGCGCGGCTTCGGCATTTTACGCTAACTTGCATATAGAGGGAAGGATTTTAAAATTGTTAATCGGCGTCCTTTGTGTCGTCCTTGCGTCTGTGGCATTTGGATTTACTCCGGTGTTTGCCACCGAGATAGTTGGCGCAGGTATGGACACCATGAATATGTTGGTCTTTACAAACGCAAGTTCATTGCTCCTTTCCGGGGCTGCACTTCTTCTGCAGAAAAACAGACCGAGAATCACAAAACGTCAGTTTTGGCAGCTTATGCTGTTCGGCGGCTGCTATGGGCTTACGATATTGCTGCTTTCTTACTCCTACCGTATGCTCCCCATCGGCATCGCCACTTTTCTCCATTTCTGCTATCCTATCGTCGTCACTGCCGTCATGGTAATTATCTTTAAAGAGCACCTCTCTTTACTGAAAATTGCAGCTATCGCCGTGTCTCTGCTGGGTTTGTTCCTGATTCTGGACATTTCTGGCGGACTGTCTCTGACTGGCGCTCTTCTGGCGCTGGCTTCGGGGTTCGTCTACGCCGCGTATGTGATTGCCGGGCGTAAAAGCTCATTCAGCATGCTGCCTGTGATGACGGTGGTATTTTTCACATCGCTGGCGTCGTTTATGGGATTCTTAACTTATCAGCTTGTCACGGGTGGTTTGCTGTCTCCGCCAAACGTCAAATCCTGGCTGCTAATCATATCCAATGCCGCTGCCGATAATATATTTGCTATCTTTATGATGACATGCGCCATCCGCCGCATGGGGGCGTCCAATGCAGCCATCGGTAATTTGCTGGAGCCGGTGACCAGTCTATTGGCAGGTGCGCTGCTCTACCGCGACAAGATCAGCCCTCTGTCGCTGGTAGGCTGCGCACTGGTGCTGCTGTCAATCCTGCTTATCGCGCTGTACGAGCGAAAAGCTGCCGGCTTGACCCTCTGATTGAGGCGGAGCCGCCGGACTTCTCTCCCCGGTGGGATTCTCCTTTGTGCTTTCGCGTGCGGCCCGAAATATGAAAATGCCGACAGTGCTTTGTATCTATTGCCTGCGGGAAGACTGGCTCGCCTGGATGCTCATCTTGTACATAATCCGCGGGCGTCGCTGACCTTATCACGCGCCACGTCGAATACTATACGCACCTGAACAAGGCAATAAAACAAAAGACGCCCTCTACAGGCGCCGCAACGAGCATCTGAGCCCTCCGGCTCTGATAGTACCTCTTCACTATCACGTCGCAGTACTTCTCGTCGATTTCAATGGCGCAGCCGATGCGCTCCGTCTGCTCACAGGCAATGATGGTACTGCCGGACCCGCCGAAAGGGTCAAGGACAATGCAGCCGTCATGCTGGAATTGAGGATCGGGTAAGCCAGGAGCGGGACCGGTTTCATGGTCGGATGGTCGGCGTTCTTCTGGGGTTTGTCGAACTCCCATATGGTGGATTGCTTGCGATCGGAGTTCCAGGCGTCTGTATCATGGGTTCAGCCTTACCGAAATTTCATTTATGGAGTTTCCCCGAGGGAATACTCTCCTATGCGGTAGCCGACGGCTCTTTCTGTACTTTTATACCAACCCATGGGGGCTTCAGATAGTACGAGTTATAATGTTATAAAATATCAATGTAAAGACAGCTTCATAAGAACCAAAACAGGAGCCTTTCGGCTGCCTGTTAATTATCGAGCAGGGCGTGATTTGTTGCAGATATATAGTATAATTGGACGAAATCAGGCTTCAGCGGGGGGAGGTTACGGAACATATTTTAGCAAACCGGACTCTAAATAGCGCAGCAGCTATTTCCGGGCTGAGACGTGGAGGCATTCATGAAAAAGGCAAACATCAGCATTGTTTCGATGATCACAGTATCCATCCTCTTATTAGTTTCACTGACAGGATGCTCTGTATTGACAGCTAAGCCGATATCATCATTCGCGCCTGTTCAGAACACGACTCCGCCGGATTCAGGAGAAGTGTTAACTGCGATCGTTCAGGCCAAGTCAGTTGTCAAACCGGGCAGGAATGCTTTTGTTTTACTTCCCGCTGCGCTTAACATTCCCTCTGCAGTCAACTTTAAATTTGAGGGGAGAGACAGCTTTAGCAACACCGTTTATGTAGACGCGTGCCGGTATTATTTCGCACTGGACGATTTTGCTGCCCTATTGGGAGGTAAAAGTTCCAGGGACAGCAATACATATACTGTCACAATAGGTACAAAAGCCTATACTTTTGACATGACCAAGTCGGCATGCGCGGTTTCTGACGGAAGCAGCATAGACCTTGTTGACATTCCGGTTGAAAAAGACGGTTTAGTCTATACCTGCATGAGTAATCTGACGCGTGTTTTTGATCTTGTTACTTCCTGGGATCTTGAAAACCAAACGGTCAATTTTTGGCTGGACGAACATCCCATTGCTCAAGGGACCCAGAAAACCCTGACCGGGGGTACCGCTCTTATTCGCCTTGAAGATATATATACTGACGGACAAAATAACGCTGATAACGCCCTGGCGCAGGCCAGGCTCAGGGCGGTTGCCGATCTTTTGTATGGAAAAGGTATCCCATTCCAAGTAGCTTGGATTCCACGCTGCCTTATACCGAGTGAAAACATTGACAATGACTGTGAGACGACATGGAGTATATGTAACTGCGGATTCGTTTTCACCTTGGATTACCTGCAATTCCGTGGAGGTTCAATTGGTTTGCACGGTTATACCCACGCCGATGGAAACAACGCGACGGCGGCTGGAACTGACTTTGGAAAAACCCAAAACGTGACCGCCTCGGCCTGCCAGGCTGAAATGGACAGGGCAAAAAACGCCGCCGTCGAACTGAAAATACCTTATACCTTCTTCGAATTTCCTCATTATGCTGCGACCGCAAAGCAAATTAAAGTAGCGGAGGAAAATTTTAATATCATCTATCAAAAATACCCGGCGAAGAAGAATCAGAAACAACTCTGTTCGGTAAACGGAACGCTGTTTGTTGGAACTCCAATCGGTTATCTTAACAACAAATATGAGCTTGACAGTTTTATTGATACAATAAAGAGCGTCCTCACAAAGAATGAGTTGGGCAGCTTCTTCTACCATCCGCATATCGAGACTGACTGGATCGAGGTAACACAGGCCCCGGATATTTACCCATCCTATAAGTACGCGCCCGGTTCGCCGCTGCAGAAGATTCTTGAAACTTTTGAGCAGTATAACTACACGTTCAGAGGTATTTCCGATATCTCCTCCGGCTAATCTTAACCCTGTTTTAAACGCTGAACGGCAATATGCCAGAGTGGCTGCTGCACATGAGATTCATTGTCTTTATGCAGCAGCCACGTTCATATTAATACCGAATATTTGATCTCGCTGTGTGTACTCGCATTGTTCACACAGATCGTGGTTGTCATTATCGCTGGCCCGGTTGGATTCAAAGAATGGAGGAGGCGCAATTACAGCGTTCCATGTCAAAGAAGGGCTGTTCCCCGGACTATTCTGCTTGTGAGGGCTTCTTCGGCAGGATGAAAAATGAAATGTTCTATGGATTTTCATGGATTGATGTATCCCTTGAGAGTTTTGTTCAGACCATTGAAGACTATATGGTTTGGGACCGAGAAAGACGAATCAAAAGCTCCCTTGGCGGGATGAGCCCGCTGGAATATCGACAAAATCCAGGGCTTTGTGCTTAGTCCAAGATTTTGTCACACCCCCGCCGAAGTGTTTACCTTTTTGATGATAATAGGTTCCAAGGTTGGAATAAAGGTCCCTATGCTTTAAAACGTGAGCAGTTCTATAAATACGTTAAAAAATCTTATATTAAGTCTCATATTAAGTCGCAGAATTTAAATCTTCCGTCCCTGACGGTCTTTTCACCGACTGAAATATCAATCTTCTTCTTAAAGATAGGTCCGTCAAACACAAAAGAATGAAACTCCCCGTTCTCTCCGCACGGATCGATGTTCTCCGGTAATTTTGCTATTAAATCCTTATCATAATACTCTCCTGCAAAGTCCCCGCTCAGTACCTTTGTATCAACACAGGTAATAATTGCTTTAAAACCCAGATTTATAAAAGTGTCTGCAATTTCTCCGGTGTCTCTTCCCCATAAGGGAAAAACGGCCTCCATTCCGACCTTCTCCAAATTTTCCTCCCTGTATTTCCTTATGTCTTCTAAAAAAATGTCTCCAAATGCCACCTTTGTAAACCCGAGTTCTCTGTATTTAATCATAACCTCTTCCATTTTTTTCTGATACTCCTCATTTGTACACTCAGGAGTTAAATACACTATATCAAGACGGCATCCCACGGAATCCGCCTGCTTTTCAAGCAATGCTTCCCTGACCCCATGCATGCTTATCTTCTCATATTTACCCGTAACCGTTGTTAACAAAGTAATATCACAAATTCCCTGCTTCATTAGTTCGTAAAGCGCCAATGTACTATCCTTGCCACTGCTCCATGAAAGCACTATTTTCTCCATCATTTCACCAACTCCTGCTGATACGTTTGTAGTTATATTTGCATAATGAACATTATGTCATTACCGCCGGTCAATCTCAACAATATAATAGTAAGTATGCATAAATTTGCAAATGAATTCCGGATTATCGCCGCGAACATGAAAAAGACACCGAGAAAAAGAAGCTGAATCATACGGTTGCCGGTGGTTGATTTTGATGGCGGCCGGTACAAAAGCCATTGACATGTTCCCACGTACAGATGCTAAAAAACGGTTCACAGACATCAATTCCATCAACCCGAGCCGCGTTGAGACGGTTGTAAGGTTTAGGAGGTCGTTATATGCGTATACATAAATTTATAAGGCGCATTAAACAATCTGTTGTATTCACAGGCAGGATGGCTTTGACAATATCTTTGTTATGTAGATTACACTATCCTCTTCGAATAGCTGTCGGTATGCGATGTTCACATCGCTGTTAGTAAATGATATAATCCGGATTAATGATTGACGCGGAGGAGCAAGCATGATCCGGATTCGTTGTATTGTGGAGAGAATTACATATCAAAGTCCGGTTACCGGTTACTCTGTCTTAAAGGTCCGGGTCAAGGGATATAACGATCTGGTGACGGTTGTCGGCAATCTTCTTGACGTGAGTGTCGGCTCTGTCCTGCTTGTCGAGGGAAATTGGAAACTTGACCGTAAGTTTGGTCAGCAGTTTTTTGCGGAAAAGTGGGAGGAAACACTACCTGCTACCGTCTATGGTATTGAGAAATACCTTGGCAGCGGCCTTATTAAGGGCTTGGGCCGAAGTTCGCAAAACGAATTGTTTCTATATTCAGCGAGAACACTTTTCAGGTAAACGAAGACACCCCCGAACGACTTACTGAAGTTCCGGGTATCGGTAAGAAGCGGGTAGAAATGATTCGCAAAGGCCGGGAAGACCAGAAGGGAGTTAAAAACATCATGCTGTTTCTCCGGGCCCATGACGTCAGCACAGCTCATGCGGCTAAGATATATAAGACTTACGGGAACGACAGCATTTCAGTAATACCGGAGTTGCTAAAAAGCTTCTGGAATTGGCCGCGGCGGCAGGGCAAAAGATCATGCCGGAAGTTATCGATATGCACAGCTTGGAAGCCTCCACCGGAGTCAAGTATGACAAGGTGCAGCGTGAGGCTGTCGTCCGGGCTGCAGCATCGAAGATAATGGTGCTGACCGGTGAACCCGGAACAGGAAAGACAACCACGACCAAAGGGATTATCGCGGCCTTTCGGGCGAATGGCTTAGAAATACTCCTGGCTGCCCCGACAGGCAGGGCGGCGAAACGCATGACAGAAGCGACCGGACTGGAATCGAAAACCATACACCGGCTGCTCGAGTTCAAGCCGCCTGAAGGGTATCAAAGGAACGAGGAGAATCCGCTGGAGGGCGGCGTCCTGATTGTAGATGAATGCTCCATGATCGACATTATCCTCATGTACAACCTCCTCAGGGCCATACCGGATAAACGAAGAAAGGGGCTGTCGCACAATATAGCACCTTCGTTTATTCCCGGGTCATTCACCAAAGCCAACCGTTAAACCGGACCTGAGTGCATGAGGTCTCGGTTCCCCATGAGCAGCTCCGTGTTCTATCGGGTGCCAGTCTTTTACTCTGAAAAAAGCCGAAATAGCCTGTATTGGCAGCCATGACAGGACAAACAGCGGGAACGCGATAACTGACTTAATTATCTTTTTCCGCCGATATCCGAATATCAGCGCAATCAATGCTGCCCCCAGAATCATCCCAATTATGTTCAAGAGCAGGCTCACAAGCAAGAATGAAGGTTTGCAGAAAGCAATTGCAACGTATCCGCCGATTGCCGCAATAAGCGAAATATACGGATAAACCAGCTGCATTGCGGTGTCGATTCTTTGGAAAAAATTAGTTTCCGATGATATGAGTTTTGTCAGCTTAAGATGTGCAACGTCCATTATACCGCTTATCCATCTCCGCCTTTGAACAAAGGAAAGCCTGAACGAGTTTGGCTGTTCATCGTATGAAACAGCCTCCGGAGCCCACCACACCTTTTCCCCGAGAATAGCCATGTCTGCGGCAAACTCACAGTCTTCGGTTAAGGTCTCGGTTCTCCAGCCGCCATTTTCGTTTAGCAGAGCCAAACTTACAGCAAAAGCGGTTCCGACCAATTTCGCCGACAGGTTCAGATTGCTCCTGGCCCTGTTGTAAAAAATACTCATTGTTTTATGATAGATTGCATAGCAGCCTGCTATCCACGAATCATAAGGGTTCAGCGCCTCGGTGCATCCTTTAACAATCTTTGCCCCTGACAAAAAATAATCATTACATACTGCCAGAAAATTTTCGTCCGCGATATTATCTGCATCGAAGACACAGACGGCATCGTATCCTTCGGGTAAGTTGGAGCAGGCATAACCCAGTACATCACCCTTGCATGTAACCGGAACATCGGGCTTTATAACAACTGCTCCGGCTTTTATGGCAGCTGCTTCGGTATTGTCTGTACAATTATTGGGGAAAACATAAATATCAAATAATTCTTTCGGGTATCGTTGTCTTCTGAGGCTCTGTATAAGCCGCCCGATAACACGTTCCTCATTGCGAGCGGCAATTAATACAGCAAACCGGGTCGCCGGTTTAGCCTTCCTGACCTTTTGGCGAGGGATCAGTGCAAATAATGCAACGATTATGTAATACGCCATCAGAGACTTAAGTATACAAAGAATTGCGAAAATGATATCGTTATACATATTTTACTCTCCATCAGTGCAGGCCGCGGATAATGAATTGATATGTATATGATTCTAAGCAACCTCTGTTTAAGATTAAAGCAGCGAACAGCTTAAGTTCTCCTTAAGAAAAGGCGCAGACAAAAACACCGCAGGGAGCCGTCCCATCGTTTTGGCCCCCTGCGGAATTCAATTATGTATATCAGATTATCGGAAAGCGCAGTTCGACCTTAAAGAGGTCTCCGTCAATACTAAGATTGAAAGTGCCGCCCTGAAGTTCGGTCAGGCTCCTGGCGATGGATAAACCCAGACCGTTGCCCTCTGTATTTCGTGATGTATCAGCGCGAACAAAGCGCTCCATAAGCTCATCTGCACTTATATTCAGAGGGTCGCGGGACGTATTCCTGAAGGTGATGAGCGCATCTTTCCCCGAGGCTTCCAGGGACAGATATACTCTCGTGCCGCTTTGAGAATACTTGCAGATATTATTCATAAGATTATCAAAAACGCGCCACATCCTTCGGCTGTCGGCCATAATGCCAAGCTGCTTTTCGGGCACATTCGTAACAAGCAAGAGCCCTGCAGCCGTGATCTTTTCTTCGTATTCGCCGCCCGCCTGCGCAATAAATACCGCCGCGTCACACGGAACAGGGGCAACATCAAGGTTTCCGGTAGATGCTTTTGAAGCTTCTACAAGATCTTCGATCAGCCTTTTTAGTTTCTCGGCTTGCCTTACCAGAACTTCAGAGTACTCGGAGATATTCCGATTGTCCGTCTTTTCGTTCCCGATCAATGAGGCATAGTTGATAATGGAGGTCAGCGGCGTTTTTATATCGTGGGATACATTTGTTATCAGTTCGGTCTTCATGCGCTCGCTCTTCAGACGCTGCTCCACCGCCTGCGACATCCCGGCTGAAATGCTGTTGAGGTTTTCGGCATGGCGTTTGAAATCCCAGTACAAGCCGTTTGTTTCCGCTCTGTATGAAAGATCACCTCCGGCAAGTGCCATGCCTGCCTTCTGCAATTTACTCATCGTTATCGCAGCATATAAAACTGCCGGGATAAGAATAAGTCTTCCTATTATCCAAAAGACCAACAGGACGTCTGTTTCATACCAGCAAAACAGAATAACGATGAATTCGATGAAGCAGATCCCAAAAGTGATCAGCGCGGTTCTCCAGACCATGGGAATATCACGACATACAGACAGGAGCCACCTGAAAAGGCCGCCGAGCCCTTTAAACAGCCAACGCAGCAGCTTCCATAGAAACAGAAGACACAGATATATGGCGCTGTTGCGTATAAGTGCCTTTTGCTTGACTCTGGACGCAAAACTCATGCACAGGCCAAGAAACACATTGATCCCGATTATGCCGCCTGCAATTGCCCCGAAATAAATCCCGGGATATCCGAATGAATCAATTATAAACAAGGCGCATATGCCAAGGAAAACAGCGCTCGCCAGGATAAGATCATATGGTACTTTAAAAAACGGCCCCGGGCAGAGCTCACCTGTATCGGGATGCTTTCCTGCAATACACATAAGGCTTATGAAAATCACTAAACAGGCAAGCAGCGCCCCAAGACCGATGGGATAAACCGCATATTTCAGAGAGTAACACATATGGACCGCTTTGCTTATCAGACCGTCCTGAGGATCCAGCGGCACGTCCGGATCGGTATATACGACTACGGAGTAGTACGCGGCGTTAGTGTCCGTGTGCGGCGAATCATGCCGGTATATATCAGTTATCTCTTCGTCTCTCTTGAGCGCTCCAAGACTGTATTCATACTTATCAAGGCTGCCGTCCTCGGCCGCCGCAGCCGCGCCGCTCGTCGAAGCAATCATTTTATTATTTTCATCATAAATAATAATATCGGTATTTGCTTCTTCAGGATAGGTATTGTTTGTACCGCCGCTGCTCATCAAAGTAAAGGCGGCGAAATTATACGCTCTTGCAAAAAGTCTGTCGCGCCGAAAATTATAAAGTACCTCTTCCCGGGGAGTATCGTAGACTTCAAGTACCACCATGGCAGTCACGCCTAGAACGCAGCCGGCAATTATACACAGGCAGAGTGTAAACGCTACAAACAGTGTGGTTTTTCCTGCCACGGATCGCATGAATCTCTTCATATCCTTCTTCCTTTTTCCATCTTATAACCTTGCCCAAAGATTACTTTTATGTAACGCGGCTCATTTGGGTTGATTTCGATTTTTTCCCGCAGGTGCCGGATATGCACCGCTACTGTATTATCGTTTCCGCTTAACGGGCTCTCCTTCCACACAATGCTGTATATCTCTTTTGGCGAGAATACCTTGTCCGGAGAGGAGATTAGTAGTTTCAGTATTTCATACTCTTTGGGAGTCAGCATGACCGGTTCGTCATCAACCGTCACTGTTTTGCTCTTGTCGTTAACTACGATCCCGCCGTTAGAATATACCTCGGGCTGCTGTATTTTCGCTCCGAAGCGGGTATATCTTCTCAGCTGTGAATTCACTCTGGCTGTGACCTCCAACGGATTAAACGGTTTTGTTATATAATCGTCCGCCCCGATGTTCAAGCCGAGAATCTTATCCGATTCCTCACTCTTTGCGGTCAGCATGATAATCGGCATGTTCCCGTTCTCTCTGATTTTGGCCATGGCAGTCATACCGTCCATCTGCGGCATCATGATATCAAGTAATATCAGATGAATATCCTCATTCTTTACGATTTCCAGTGCCTCATATCCGTTATATGCTTCAAAGAGCTTATAATTTGGATTTGTCAGGTAAATCTTCAGGGCGTTGACAATGTCTTTGTCATCGTCACAGATCAGAATGTTGTTCATGTTACACGGCTCCTGTTTATTCTGATATTATTATATACGGTCCCGGATTAAGAACCCAGTTGGGTATTGCTTAAGATTTGCTTAAGTTTATCGGGGGCAAGTGAGCTGAACAAAACCAGTAGGTATTACTTCAGGAAAAAGTATAGCGTATCTGCGCCGCAAAAGGAATGACTATGTAACTCAAGTTTTCAATGGCAAGATGAGTTTGACAAACACCTACATATACAGCTTTTCCGTATATACGCGAATGAAACAAGAGCTATTATGCCGAATGACAAAATAGCTCTTGTTCAATTATTCTACCTTTCCAGCCAAACACTACCATATTGCGAATTGGATTAATCGTGACATTCAGTGACAACGGCTGCAGTGTGCAAAATAAAAACGCCTGTATGTATCAATACCGGCGTTCTTATATGGCGGAGATGGAGAGATTCGAACTCTCGAGACCGTTTTGCGGCCTACACGATTTCCAGTCGTGCGCCCTCGACCAAACTAGGCGACATCTCCCTGCGGCGGCTTTTCCGCGCTTTCCGCGAAAGAGCCGTAGGCTATTATAACATAGAACCGTTTCAAGTCAATATTCATTTTTCCTCTTCTTCGGATTCAAACTCTGCCATCTTCATCTGCGCGGCAAAACGCTGCGTGGATCTGCCCGACTCCTGCCACTGCTCCCTGGTAATAAGCAGCGCGCGAGGCTTCGAGCCTTCGAAGGGCCCCACAATCCCCCTCTGCTCCATCTGGTCGACGAGCCTCGCGGCGCGGGAATACCCGAGCTTAAGCCTGCGCTGGAGCATCGATACGGACGCTTGCCCCGTGTCGAGTATCACCTCAACGGCCTCCGGAAGCAGCTCGTCAGCATCATCTTCATCCGACCAGTCGCCGCCGTCATCCTTAGCGCTCTTGTCTGTCTGCTTTTCTGCGTTCTTTTCTATCTGGCTGATTATCTCCTCGTTGTATTCGGCTGTCGCCCCGCTCTTTACGTACTCCGAGACAGCCTCAACTTCGGCGCTCGATATAAAACAACCCTGAACGCGTATGGGTTTTCCCTCTCCCAGCGGCGCAAACAGCATATCACCCTTGCCGACGAGCCTCTCGGCGCCCTGCGAATCAAGGATGATCCTGGACTCCATCGCCGAGGATACGGCAAACGCTATGCGCGAAGGTATATTCGCCTTCATCAGTCCGGTGATCACGTCCGCGGACGGGCGCTGCGTGGCGATGATCAGGTGCATGCCGGCCGCGCGGGCCATCTGCGCCACCCGGCAGATCGCTTCCTCGACGTCTTTGGCCGCGGCTATCATTAGGTCAGACAACTCGTCGATGACGATCACAATGTGCGGCAGTTTTTCCCTGTCGGGGTACTGTGTGCCGACCGCCGCGTTATACGACTCGATATCGCGGGCGTTGGTCTCTGAGAACAGCCGGTATCGCTTCATCATCTCGGTTATGGCCCACTGCAGGGCGCCGGCAGCTTTTTTCGGGTCTGTCACGACGGGGATGAGCAGGTGGGGTATCCCGTTATATATGCCCAGCTCGATCATCTTCGGGTCTATCATTATCATCCGCACTTCCTCGGGTCTCGCTTTATAAAGCAGACTGACAATGATCGAGTTCATGCAAACCGATTTGCCCGAACCGGTCGTGCCCGCTATCAGCAGGTGCGGAAGCTTGGCTATGTCGCAGATGATCGGCTCTCCCGAGATGTCCTCTCCGACGGCGAACGTGAGCTTTGACTTGTTGTTTTTAAATTTATCCGAATCAATGACGCTGCGAAGAGCGACACTGCTGACATGTTTATTGGGCACTTCTATGCCGACTCTCGAAATTTGGCCCGGGATCGGGGCTATGCGCACGCTGCTGCATCCCAGCGTGAGCGCTATGTCGTCGGCAAGGCGTGTCAGGCTGCCCAGCTTTGTGCCTTTTTCCAGTTCGACTTCGTATCGGGTCACAACTGGGCCTCTCACATACCCTTTCACGCTGGCGGCTATATTGAAGTTGATAAAATCGTCCTCAAGGCGCTGCTCCGTCAATAGGAGATCTGCTTCGCTGCCGGAAAACGGAGGCGCGGGTTTGGCCAGCAGTTCTATCGGCGGGTACCTGTATTCAGGCTGAGTGATTATCTCTTTTTCTATCTCCTTCGCGACTTCTTCGCTTATTCTGCGCTGCTGCTCCTGCTCCTTCGCGAGCTCCTCCTTTGACTTCACGACCGGCGCAGCCGGAGTTATCGGTTCGGAAGCCTGCGCGGCCTCGGGCTTGTCAGGTATGAAAGGCAAGCCGGCTGCCGTTTCGGCGGCGGCTCCGGCCGGGGGCTTCTCGGGGTCGAGGGCTATGTCGATGTTGAGTTTTGAACTCCGCTTCCGCTGAGCCCCGCGGTTCTCCTTCGCGCGCATCGCCTCTTCTTTTTCCCCGCGGGACTTATCGGGGGCAACTTGCGCACCGCCCTTCTTTTCAATCTGACGGGAGGCGCGTCCGCGCTCGTACTCCGGTTCGGGCCCGGGATACCTCGGCCTCTCCCTTATGCGCCTGATTATCGCGGTCAGCGACAGGTTCAGCGACAAAAACAGACACAGGAAAAACGCGACAAAGAACAGGACGGCCGTCCCCACCCGGCTTATAAGAAAAATCAGGCCTTCGGCGAAAAAACCGCTCAGGGCCCCGCCGGAAACGAGAGCGATACCGTCGTTATAAAGCGAGACAAACATGCCCCAGGACCAAACGTAGGCGTGACGCCCCTGCAGCACATGAACTATAGCGCCTAAGACGGGGCTCAGCAGCATCGCGCACCACACGCGCAGGCGCACGGGCCTGTTTCGGTGCAGCAGCAAAATGATCCCCGAAGCCAGCAATGAAAACGGCAGCACGAAAAGCCCGCTGCCTATAAGCCCTTTTCCTGAATTTGCTATGAGCCGCAGTACGACAGCATCGATCCGGAAACACGCAAGTCCGGCCAGAAAAGCGAGCACGAGACAGGCCGCGCCCCCTATCTCCCGCCTCCTGGGGACCGCGCCGCTGTTTCGAGGCCTGCCGGGCGCTTTTCTTTGAGTCGCAGTCCCGGATGCGGTCGGTTTTTTACGTTCGGTCATGGCAGCCCCTTTCGTTCGTACTTAAAGGATAACCGTGAGCAATATGGCGGCAGCTCCCGCCGCAAAGCAGTACCAGGCGAAGACGCCGAATTTGCCTTTTCTTGCAAGATAGCGTATAAGAGATATCGCGGCAACACCGAATACGAATGCCGATATCATACCCGCCGCATATACGCCTGCCAGCGACATATCGATTCCGGCTTTTACCGCTTTGAAAAGAGAGAGGATATTTGCCGCAAGTATTGCGGGCAGAGACAGAATAAAGGAAAATTTGACGGCAAACTCCCTGTCAAATCCCGCGAATGTGCCCATCGCTATCGTCGTACCCGCCCTGCTCAAACCCGGCACAACGGCCACTGCCTGCGCTATGCCGACAGCCAGAGCGTCAGAGACCTTTGCGTTCTTATGGTCTTTGCGGCCTTTCGGCATCCTGTCGGACAGGAACAGCAGCAGTCCCGTAAATATGAGAGCGCAGCCGATGAATATCGTGTTGTAGTAGAGGTTCTCGACATAGTCCGCTACGAAAGGGACGGCGATCAGGGGAACGCAAGCGACGATCAGCAGCCACACGAACCGGCGCATCGGCGGCGCCGGCGCGCCGGGCTCTTTCTTTCCGAAGACGGCCGCGGCGCCCCTGAAGAGTTCCCTGAGCAGTTCGGATATGTCTTTCCTGTATACCAGTATCACGGAAACGAGCGTGCCGAAATGAAGCAGCACATCAAAAAACATGTGGTCGCGCTCAATATCCCCGCCCGTTATAAGGTTTTGGATGATGGACAGATGCCCGGAGCTGGACACCGGCAGGAACTCTGTCAACCCCTGTATAAAACCCAGAAAGAGCGCCATAAAAAAACTCAAATCGTCCACCATCCGAATACTTAATGTGACCGGGCAGGAAAATGTTGCTGAATATGCGTTAACATAATATAATACATGAAAAATAAATGCAAGAGGGTGCGCCTGTGAAAAACATACCCAGAGAAGTCAATCTCGAACTAGGGATGCCCACCGCGGGTGCGGCTGTGCGCCGCCTGACGTACGAACTCCACCTGAGCAAGAGCATGGGGGTGACGGTGCTTAAGATAATACACGGCTACGGCTCTACGGGCAAGGGCGGGCGAATCCGTGTCGAGGCGCGGCGCTACCTTGAAGAGCAGGTGCGGAAAAGGTTCATAAAGGGCTTCATCACCGGCGAGAATTTCTCCATATTCGACGAGGACACGAGAAAGGCCTTTCTCGTGTGCGACGGACTGCGAAAAGACCCCGACCTCGAGCGCCACAACAACGGAGTGTCGTTTGTGATACTCTAGCCTGCAGCGGAAAGCAAACCCGCAAAACAGGCGGTTAACGGGTGCGTCGGCAGATACGGCGCGCTCATTCGGCTTTTCGGGTCCCGGCGGCACGAAAAAACGCGCCGGCATTCAGACCGGGATCCCGTGTTCATGAAAATATCATATGCCCGGCTCAGGCCTGTATTGACAAGAGCTCCCGATATCCGGGCTGGACATGTACAGTTTATACAAGGATATCCTGCAAAGGCGAAAAAAGTCGAAAACCTGTGGTCTATCGTGATCTTCTGTGTTAGTATTATGTAAACGGCTCATCGGCCGGGCAGCGCGCGGGCAGATTTCAATAGCCCCGAAAATCGCGGCTATATCATTAATACTAGCAAAGTGGTCTGAAAAAACGAGTTCTCAGGCGGCCCGCGTTCCTCGCGCGACTTCAGCAGAGCCTGAAAAAAGATGCGGCCGCAGATGTTTGCGGCTGGCGTTACGGGAGTGTACATATGAAGATAAAAATCCGGAACAGGCTGCTATGTGCCGCAGCGATCATATCGCTGCTTGTAACTGTCGTATCCGCCGCGGCGTACGGCTCATTCAGGGGAGGCTCCTCATACGTGATCGCACCCGGAACAAAATTGACGGGCGGGGTGTGGTACAACGCCGATATCCCCCGCAGCGAGAACTACATAGAATATACCCCGGGGGGGGCCGTGAAGCCCGTTGTCGCTTACGGCAGCAAACTCTACGGCACGTCGACTTACGATACCGTGGCTTCGTACCTCTCCTCGAAAGGAATGTCCGTGCTGGCAGCGATCAACGGCGACTTCTTCAACATGACCACGGGCCTGCCGAACGGCATCGTCGTGACTGACGGAATAGTTCGCGGCTCCGACGGATACCAGAACGCTGTCGGCTTCAAGGCGAACGGCACGGCTATAATCGGCAAGCCTTCAATGAAGGTCAGCGCCGCGCTCCCATCCGGCACTATCCCCGTTTTTTCTATCAACAGGGCGTTCTCGTCGGCCGGCGTCTTTTTATACACGCCCGATTTCTCGGCGACTACACGCACCAGCCTCGAGGCGCTCTACGTAACACTGAAACCCACCTCAGGCGAACTCACGCTGTCCGGATCCGTGACTGCGGAAGTTCTGACCTCCTTCGTCAGATCTTCCCCCCTGTCAATCCCCGAAGGCTGTATGATTCTCGCCGTAACTGCAAATAATTCCAATTACAGCAAACTGAGCGCTCTCAATACGGGTGACAGCGTAACGATAACCGTCAGCTGCGCGGAGGGATGGTCCGACGTGGTCTACGCCGTAGGGACAAACAGGATCCTCGTCCAGAACGGCAGCGCCGCGGCCGGCCTCGATCAGGATAAAGCGCCCCGCACGGCGGTCGGCGTAAGGCAGGACGGCTCAATCGTCTTCTACACAGTGGACGGTCGTCAGCAGGGCAGCAGCCTGGGAGCGGGTCTCAAAGAGGTGGCGGCGCGCATGGTCGAGCTCGGATGCAAAACAGCCGCGGAACTTGACGGCGGCGGCTCCACGGTAATGGGCGTCGTATACCCCGGCCTCGGGGAGTTCAGCACTGTGAACTCACCCTCAGACGGTTCGCCGCGAAAGTGCGCCAACTTCATATTCCTGGTGAACACGGCCCCCTCTACGGGCTCGGCAAGCTCGCTGCACGTCTATCCTTACAGAGAAAACGCCCTCTCGGGCGCGCAGATCACGTTCAGGGCCGCGGCCTCCGACAGTGCGTATCATGCCGCGCCCGTTCCCGGAGCGCCGTCGTTTGGCGCAACGGGCGGAACAGTCACGCGGGAGGGGGTGTGGACCGCGCCGAATACGGCGGGCAATGTCACGATCTCGGCTCAAGCGGGGTGGCTGAGCGCTTCGGCGACCGTCAACGTCGTCACCGCTCCGGACACGCTCGACATCCTCTCGGGTAAAACGAATATGACCGGAAAAACTCTTACGGTAGCCGCGGGCTCGAAGACCGATCTCACTGCGGCGGCGCGCAGCGGCGGCCTTCCGATGGTGTCTCAGGATGAGCAGTTCACCTGGAGCACATCGGGCGGGGTCGGCGAGATCGACGGCTCCGGGGTCTTCACGGCCGCAAAGCTTGAGGCGGGAGGTACCGGAAAGGTCACCGTGAGCTTCGGTTCCGTCAGCGCGAGCGTTGAGATCAAGGTCGCGGGCGATACCGTCATGCTACAGGACTTTGAAAACTTCGCGGACTCTGTATCCGAAGGACAGAACGCAACGTTATCCCTGTGCCGGGACCTCACTTTAGTCAAATACGGGACCCGCTCATCCTGCCTGGCATACTCCGGCTCTCAGAACGGCCTGAGCGCCGATGTCCCCTTCAGCGCGCCCCTCGCCAAGGGGTTCGAGCGGCTGTGCATGTGGATAAAAGGCGACGGCAGCAAAAATTCCCTGTACGTCTCGTTTGCACAGGCCGATTCTCCCGTCAGGCTCGCTTCCCTGGGGAGCCGTGAGTGGGTATTCGCTTCTGTCGTTATCCCCTCGGGCGCGTCTGCTGTCACCGGCTTCTCGGTATTGCCCCCCGAGGGCGCGTCAACAGGCCAGGGGAAAGTCTATATCGACACTGTTTACCAGTCAAAGAGCGGCTCGGCCGACACGACGGCGCCGACCGTCTACTTCGATCAAAGCGGCACAGGCCCGGCGACTGTCCTGGACTCGGGCCGGGGAGTTCCGTTCTCTAACCTGAAAGTCACTCTTGACCGGCAGCCTCTCGTTTTTTCATACAAAGCTACGAGCGGGCTCCTCACCCCGGTCATCCCCGCCCTGACACCCGGCGAGCACCTCCTCACCGTCACGGCCTCCGACGTGTACGGAAACGTCGCCTCCGCAACGCTCAGCCTGAACGGGGGCGCAGTGAAGAACCCCTTCGCCGACACAGGCAGCCACTGGGCGCGGGAGAATATAACGTACCTTGCAGGACACGGCATAGTGACGGGTTCCGTCGTCTCAGGTTCCAGCGTTTTCAGGCCCGACGACAAGATAACGAGGGCCGAGTTTGCCGTGATGCTCAGCCGCTGGCTGGGAACGAACACAGCGGAGTACACGAACACTGTTCTCCCGTTTGCGGATTCTGCTGCAATACCCGAATGGGCTGTCCCCCACGTGAAAGCAATGTACTCACTCGGCATTGTCACGGGGAGCTCCGATAACGGCCGTCTGATGTTCAATCCGGATGAAAATATTACGCGCGCGCAGGTCATGGCGATGATCGGCCGTACACAGCCCATGGGGTACGGGGAGGCCCCCCTCGACTTTACCGACGCGTCCAAAGTGCCGGCCTGGGCAGAGCCCTTTGTGAGAGCGCTTGTAAAACGCGGCGTTGTGAACGGCAGCGGCGGACTCATCAAACCGGACGGCAGCGCGACACGCGCCGAGGTGGCTAAAATGCTTTATTCCATGGGCTGAGCGCCGGGGAAAATGGTGCTTGCCTCAATTTACCTTACGTGGTATAATAATTTGTAAATCTCTCAGTTGTCCACCGGTCTTAAAAATTCACCAGAAAGGATGAACGAAATGCAAATGAAGCTGTGGAAAATCGCCGGCATCATCACCGCATTGGCCGCTGTGGCAGGCGCGGTATACCTCGCCATCGCAAATTATGACCTGATTGTGGATTATTTTGATGCCCTTAAAGGGAAGATGGCCAAGCGCTGCCCGTTCAAACTCTGCAAAAGCGCCGACACCGAAAGCTTCGGTGATTTCGCAGACATCGAAGAGGAATAGTATCATCTGTCCTGTCACCGGTATGCGTAAATAGGAGGCGTGCCATGAACGCAAATTTTGTCATCACGATCAGCAGATCCTCCGGGAGCGGCGGCAACATGGTCGCAAAGAGAGTTGCCGAACTGTTCGGAATAAGCTTTTACGACAAGGAGATCCTTTCGGCGGCCGCGGAACACAGTGGTATGAACCGCGAACTGTTTGAAGTGAATGACGAGAAACCCTCCAGCAGCCTGCTTTACTCGGTCGTGGTCGGAAAACAGGTCGACCACATGCCCATCAATCAGAAACTGTTCATGGCTCAGTTTGAGACAATACAAAAACTTGCTGAAAAGGGTTCCTGCGTGATATTGGGCCGGTGCGCCGATTACGCACTCCGCGACCACCCGAACCTCATAAGCGTTTTTGTCCACGCCCCTTTGGAGCACCGCATTGCCAGAACCATGGAACTGAACGGCGTAGACGAGAAAAAAGCGCGGGCCATGGTTTCAAAGACCGACAAGAACCGCTCCAATTACTACAGTTTCTACAGCGGCAGACGCTGGGGTGATCTGAACAACTATCACCTTGCGATCGACAGCAGCGCGGTCGGCATAGAAGGCTGCGCCGAGACCATCAAAGCGTTCGCCGAAACGAAATTGCGCTTCAGCGGGGTTTTATGATTCACATTTATTACGGCGAAGGCAAGGGAAAGACGACGGCTTCGATCGGGCTTGCGGTCCGGGCGGCGGGGGCCGGAAAGCGCGTCTACATTGCCCGGTTCCTGAAGTCGAAAGCGAGCGGCGAGATTTCGGCTCTCGGGGCGATACCGAACATCGAACTGGGCGACTGCCCTGATACGCTGAAATTCACATTCTGCATGACCGAAAACGAAAAGGCCTCATATTGCGAGTTTGCCGAAAAGCTCCTTGATGCGGCTTTTGCCTCGGGAGCGGATATGATCGTGCTTGACGAGTCTATCGGCGCCGTGAGCGTCGGAGTCTTGAGTCTTGAGAGGCTGCTCGCCTTTCTGCGGGACTGCCCCGAAAACCGGGAGGTAGTCCTGACTGGCCGTGATCCCTCCGCCGAACTGCTTGAGACGGCCGACTATATTACCCGGATGGTGAAGATCCGCCACCCCTACGATTCCGGACAGCCCGCCCGCGAGGGTGTGGAATACTGACTATCCCGGATAACTAAAAGGCGCCCGCGAATCATGAGGATTCGCGGGCGCCGTGGGCGTTTTGGCGGAAAAAAGGCAGAAGGCGGAAACCTGTCCGCCTTCTGCCTGCCAACCTGCCCGAAGCGGGCAGTCGCGTTTACTGATAATTGTCGTATATGTTGCCGAGGAACTCTTTCGCCTTTTCGAGATCCATCGGTGCCGGGCAGTTGTGCCACAGATGGCTGTCCATGATGAGCTGAGCGCCGCTGACGACGGTTTCCCTGTCCTTGCCGTAATCTTTCAGCGACTTAACGCCACAGTTGCGCATCATCTGATGGATCACATCGGCCGCTTTCTCGGCGACCTGCAGATTCGTTTCGTCTCCGGTGAGCTCAACGCGAAGCGCTTCGGCTATCAGCTTGATCTCGCGGGGGACGTAGTCCGCCATGAGTTTCAAAAGCTCGGGTTCAACCCAGGCCACCTCGATGCCGTGCGGAGTGTGGCACGTGGCGGAGATCGAGTCGCAAGTGCAGTGACCGAGATGGATATCCGTATTTACGAAAGCGAGTCCCGCCCAGTTCGAAGCGAGGGCCATCTCGCCGCGGGCTTCAAGATTCGAGCCGTTGCGGCAGCACTCTTCAAGGTTGTCCCTCACGCGGCGGAGGGCCGAAAGAGCCAGGACTTCGGAGTGGGGATTGCGCGCCACAGCTGTGATAGCCTCGATGCAGTGGCCAAGCACGTCAAAGCCTGCCTGAGCGGTGACGGAAGGCGGGCACGTCAAAGTGAGCTCGGGGTCGACTATGCCGACGGACGCGTGAATGAACAGAGCGCGCTTTATTCCCAGATCCTCGTGTGTGATCACGCTGACCATCGTGCCCTCCGAGCCGGAGCCTGCTGTAGTGGGCGCAAGAAGGATCGGCAGATTCGGCTGGATCGTCAGGGGGATGGGGGGCAGGTATTTTTCTATGCTGGTCTCTTTTTTGTCAAGCAGCAGCGCGATGCCCTTCGCAAGGTCCATGCACGAGCCGCCGCCAATACCCAGAACCGCGTCGCAGCCCTCGTTGATGGCAAACTCGGCCGCCTTGTTGATCAGTTTGGAGGGAGCGTCGGGCTCAACCTCGTTCCAGTAGACGAAATTGATGCCTTTTTCTTTCAGACTCTGCTCGGCTTTAATCGTACCGCCGGCTTTTGTGACGTTCGGTCCGCAAACAAAAAGAAGCTTTTTGCAGCCTGCCTTCTCAAGCTCGTCGCCGACGCAGCCGATGGCGCCGTTTCCGAAAATAACGGGGTTCAGCTGGGTGTACTTGAAAATACCCATGTTTTTGCCTCCTTAAAATAATATCCAATCTAAATGCCAGTATAATGCTGCCTTATAGACTGATTATACAAATAATATAAAGCTTTTTCAAGTGTAAAGGCAAATTTGGCCCTGGCCTGCGCATAAACAAACGCGGAGCCGGAATGTCCCTATGTTCCCGGAGGAATAGCGGCTTTACGTGGCGGAGTTCTCCAACTGCGCGTTTTTGGGGCTCTCAAGAACGTGTATCCATTTGCGGCTTATGAGTCTGATCGTGCACAAAACGACTTTTATGACCCAGTCTGAGCGGAGAGATAAGTAGATCCAGAACGGAGGAGCCTTCCATACGAGAGCCGTGAGCGCTCCGAGCGGGATGGATATCCCCCACAAAAACACGGTGTCCATGACAAGAAGAAACCTTGTGTCCCCTCCGCCGCGCAGGATCCCCTTCGTGAGCGAGTTGTCCATAGCTACGAACACAGTCATGAGACCGACGGCGTACGTAAGGCTTTTCGCGATGGCGGCCGTCTCCTCCGTGATATTGCACCCGGCCACGACTATAGGAGCGATGATAAGGACGAGCAGCGACGAAATGATCCCGAGCATAGTGCTCAACATCAGAAAAGTGACCGCTCCTGAGTAGGCCCGCTTGACGTCCCCTTTGCCGAGCGTGTTCCCCGTAATGACGCTGCCAGCGTTGCCAACGCTGTTTGTCACGATAAGAGTCAAACGCACGACGGTGGACAGTATCGCGTTCGCGGCAACGTACCCCGTACTCGTATGGCCGATAATGATAGCTATCGCCGTGCTGCCGAGACCGAAAAACAAGTCGGACCCGACGACGGGCAGACAGTATTTGATAAATGTCGAAACGTACTCCTTCACCGGGACAAAGATGTCCTTCACCCTGAAACGGATCTTTTTGTCGATCTTCAATATGTAAAACACCATTACGCCTGTTTCGACAAACCTGGCTATCACCAACGCGAGAGCCGAGCCCGCTACTTTCATTTCGGGCGCGCCGAGGTTTCCGAAAATGAACACCCACCCGAAAAAGATGTACACGACAAACGCACAGCAGGACGTAAGAAGCGGCAGCCTGACCTGGCGAACAGAGCGCAGCACCGCGGTCAGCGACAGGTTGATCCCGACAAGGAGAAAATTCGGTATGCTCACGCGCAGGAACAGGGCCCCGTCATTAATGACTACCTTGTCATCTGTATATATCGACATTATCTGCTTCGGAAAAAACGCTGCCGCCGCCATGAACACAAAGGCTACGCAAACAATGATCCGAAGCATTATAGCAACGATCTTTTTTAGCGAAGTTACGTCCCCGCGCCCCCAGTACTGAGCGGTGAGCACGGCGGCCCCGCCGCCGACGCCCAGTGTGATATAGGTGAAGACGCTGATGAGGTCGTTGGCAAGCGACGACGCCGAGAGCTGCACTTCACCGTAGGAGCCCAGCATCAAAGTCGACATGATGTTGACGCCCATGTTTACGGCGCTCTGCAGAATGACAGGCAGAGCGAGGCCAATGAACATCTTGTAGAACGTTTTATCCCTAACAATAAGCGTTTCCATGAATTCCCCTTATTATCATGTTGAATCCCCTCGCTGCGAAACCGCCGCGGGGGAGCAAATGAAAGAAATATTCCGTTATACCCGGCGCCGCATCGGCGGCTCTCCGCATGCAACATGACGATTTTATAATTTTTCCATTTCAATGTCAAGCAAAGACAAAAGACTATTTTCCGGCGCCGCCGCGGGGGAGACCGGAGCCATTGACATTTGGGCCGCTTTGGTATAGTTTTATTGCGGATTACAGGCCGGGGAGGAAAGCCGAATGGTTAAAATCGCGCCTTCTATCCTTTCTGCGGACTTTGCGAATCTTGAACGCGACCTGCACGCCATCGAACGCGCCGGTGCCGATATGGCCCATGTGGATGTGATGGACGGGGTATTTGTGCCGAATATCACAATAGGTATACCTGTAGTGGCGAGCATCCGCCGCGTGACATCCCTGCCGCTTGACGTGCATCTTATGATCACGCAGCCGCACAGGTATGTCGAGCGCTTTGCCGGAGCGGGCGCAGACTATATCACCGTACATTACGAATCCGAGACGGACGAAAATATCTCCCGTTCGATCGAGCTCATCCATCGCTGCAATGCAAAGGCCGGGCTCTCGATAAAACCGGAGACCCCAGCCGCCGCGGTGCTCCCCTGGCTGAGCGAACTGGATCTTGTGCTGGTGATGACCGTGGAGCCCGGTTTCGGCGGTCAGCACCTGATCGAGGCCGAACTCGACAAGGTCCGGGCTCTGCGCGGGGAGATATCCCGCCGCCGCCTCAGCGTTGAGCTGGAGGTCGACGGAGGCGTCAACGCCAGGACCGCGGGGAGCTGTGCCCTCGCGGGTGCGGATATTCTCGTCGCGGGCAGCGCCGTGTTCGGCTCGGACGATATGGCCGGCGCCATCTCCGCTCTGCGGTGTCAGACGCCGATCACCGGATAAACGACGGCGTCCACATTCTATTACAGGAGGCTGTTTATGCCCGATATCAAAGAAGCTGTCAACATTGCCCTGAAAAGCGGTTTTACGCACGTGGGGGAACTGGACGTAAGCACACTGGAATTCTACCCCGAAGTCCGGGATATGTGCGCCGCCGACAAATGCCGCGCCTATAACAAAAACTGGGTCTGCCCCCCGGCTTGCGGCACGCTGGAAGAGTGCGAGAAGCGCGTACGCGCGTATAAGAAAGGCATCATCGTCCAGTCTGTCGGTGAGCTTGAAGATGAGTTTGATTTTGAGACGATCGAGGAGCTTGCGAAGCGGCACAGCCGAAATTTCCACGCCCTCGTACCGAAACTGCACGCAATTTTCGGCGATCTGCTGCCCATGAGCGCCGGCGAGTGCTCAAAGTGCGACTCATGCACATATCCGGACGCGCCCTGCCGCTTCCCTGAGTCCGCAACGTCTTCCATGGAGGCTTACGGCCTGTTTGTGAGCAAGGTCTGCGAGCTCAACGGCATGAAATACTACTACGGTAAAAACACTCTGGCATATACCAGCTGCATTCTTCTGAAAACGGAACAGGAGACCGATCAATGAGCGCGGAAGAATACACCGATCAATGGCTTGATGAACACTGCGGCGATATGCTCAACGACCTTGCGCGGCTGATCGCTATACCCAGCCAGAGAGGCGAGGCCTCCGAGGGCGCGCCGTTCGGACCGGGGCCTGCCGCCGCCCTCAAAGAAGCGGTAGCCATATGCAGGGAGCTCGGCTTGAGACCGAACGTGTACGGGGACTGTATCGCAACAGCGGATATAAACGAAAAAGTGAGCGGGCTCGATATAATCTGCCATCTGGACGTCGTGGGCACCGGCGAGGGCTGGGACAGCGACCCCTACACGATGGTCATAAAGGACGGCTGCGTGTTCGGCCGGGGTACGGCGGACGACAAGGGGCCCGCGATAGCTTCGCTTTACGCTTTGAAGGCAGTGGCCGAATCGGGCGCGCCGCTCAGAGCGGGAGCCCGCGTCATCCTGGGCACAAATGAAGAGAGCGGCATGCAGGATCTGCCGTTTTTCTACGATAACCCCGACGTCAGACCGGCGCCCTGCACGATATCCCCGGACACGCATTTCCCCGTCGTCAACGTGGAGAAGGGGCACTATCTGATGAGCGTAAGCAGGTCGTGGGGAGTCACGGACGCGCTGCCCCGGGTCGTGAGCGCGAGTTCGGGCGACACGTTCAACGTTATCCCCGCCGATGCGGGCGCCGTCGTGGCAGGCATCTCCCCGGGCGAGCTGCAGACCCTGTGCGCACCCGCCGCCGACACGCTCGGAGTCATGATCAGCTGCTCTGAAGCGCGAAACGGCGCTCAGATCAGCGTCAAAGGCGTCAGCTCGCATGCGGCTTATCCGGATGGGAGCAGAAACGCTCTTACAGCGCTGCTCGGGATACTTTCCGATCTCCCCCTCGCCGATTGCGACAGTACCGATGCGATAAGGCGCCTGAGCGGGATCTTCCCGTTCGGAGACAGCCGGGGAAAGGCGCTGGGCATCGCGCAGGAGGATGATATTTCGGGTCCTCTTACTCTGTCTTTTACTATACTGCGCCTGGATGAGAGCGGCGTGAGATGCACTCTTGACGGCAGGGTCCCCATCTGCGCGACCGAGGACAACTGCTGCAGGATCGCCGAAGAGCGCCTCGGAGCCGCGGGCTTTACTGTCGAAGGCCATATCGAACCGGCGCACCATACGCCCGCCGACAGCGAGTTTGTGCAGGCGCTGCTGCGCTGCTACGAGGCCGTTACGGGCAAAGAAGGCTTCTGCCAGTCAATGGGCGGAGGGACTTATGTGCACAACGTTGAGGGCGGTGTCGCTTTCGGAGCGGCTATGCCGGGCTATGACACGATGATGCACTCAGCGAACGAGCACATGCCCATAGGCGACCTGCTCGCCGCAGCGAAGATCTATGCCCGGTCCATCCTGGCCATCTGCTCATAATCGGGGCAGCAAAAAGCTTGCCAAAGAACACAATTGTTCTTTGACACGGACCGGAAAAACCTCGCCGCTGCGTTGAACTGTCAACGCAGCGGCATTTTTTACCTTCGGGTATCCCTGCCTGTGGATCAGGCCTGATTTTTATCGCCTTCAAGCAGGGCTTTGGCGCTTGCGGCCAGACCCGCCAGCCCCTGGATTTCTGAGGGAATGATTATTTTCGTCGCCTTGCCGTCCGCGACCTTGGCAAGCGCCTCAAGGGCCCTCAGCTTGATGACCTGATCGGTGGGATCAGCCTCGTTAATAAGCTTGATGCCTTCCGCGATGGCCTTCTGCACAAGCATGATAGCCTCCGCTTCACCGGTGGCTTCAAGTATCTTCGTCTGCTTCTCGGCGTCAGCGCGCAGTATGGCCGACTCCCTCTCGCCCTGCGCGACAAGGATCTTGCTCTGCTTTGTGCCCTCAGCCTGCAAAATAGCCTCCCTGCGCTCGCGTTCGGCTTTCATCTGCCTCTCCATTGCATCCTGGATCTCGCGGGGAGGCAGGATGTTCTTCAGTTCGACCCTGTTGACTTTGATGCCCCAGGGATCTGTCGCTTCATCGAGTATAAGGCGCATCCTTGAGTTGATCAGGTCGCGCGACGTCAGAGTCTCGTCAAGCTCGAGTTCGCCGATGATATTCCTCAGCGTCGTCGCCGCGAGGTTCTCGATTGCCGACATCGGCCGCTCGACACCGTAAGCGTAAAGCTTCGGGTCGGTGATCTGGAAAAAGAGCACCGTGTCTATCTGCATCGTGACGTTGTCTTTTGTTATCACCGGCTGCGGCACGAAATCCGCTACCTGCTCCTTCAGGGAGACGACTCTCGCGACTCTTTCTATAAACGGGATCTTGAAATGAAGACCAACCTCCCACACGGTATTGAAAGCGCCGAGCCTCTCGACGACATAGGCCTTCGACTGCTGAACGATACGGATATTTGCGACAATGATTATGAATACTATAACGGCGATTCCCACTAAGACATATTCCATTATCAGTTCCCTCCTTCTTGTTTGCCGATCTCGCTGACCGGCACCGGTTCGACCATGAGCTTTACGCCGTCTATCCTTATAACCCGAACGGTCTCCCCTTCCGCTATCTTCTCCCCGGTGACGGACCGGGCGGTCCACTCAACTCCGCTGATCTTCGCGCTGCCCACGCCCATGAGGTTGTCGATTGCCTCCGTCACGACCGCGACGCGCCCTATGTTCTTGTCGGCATTTGTAGGCGATTTTTTCGGGGCCAGTTTCTTTTTGACCAGCGGGCGGGTAAAGATCAGCATCAGCGCCGTCACGATTATGAAGAAGACGACCTGAAGCCAGATCTTCCCGTCGAAAAATGCGACAATGAGCGCGGCGAGCGCCCCCGCCGCAAACCAGATAGAGGTCAACTGTACCGTCAACGCTTCGATCGCCAGAAAGGCGACAAGCAAGCCGGCCCAAACGTAGATCTCCAAAGCGCCACAACCCCCTTTCCATAAATTATAAATCCGCCCCGGGCAGCTATCCGCCCTGTTTCAGGCGCTCGATCTGCTCGGCTATCCCGGGACGGCTCTCTTCCATCAACTCTTTCCAGTCACCGTCGTACTCGTAAGTTATCTCGTCCGCACACAGGGACCCCGCCGAGGCTATCCGCGAGGCATACCCCGACAGCAGGTCGAAATCCCTCTCGTAGCAATGGAACGAGTTTGCTCTGTGCGTGTAGCTCCCCATCTTTACGCCCAGCTCGCGCGAGATCCTCTCCTGGAGCATAATGAGCGCGAAAGCGTTCATGAACGTGGCTTTCACGCCGTCGTTCGAGCGAAAAAGCGTTTTACAGTGGAGGGCTCCTTCGCGCACGAGATACTGTATATGCTGAAGGCAGGCAGGCGAATCGTTGCCCTCTTCCGTGTCGTGCCGCCACTCGCGGATGTCAATCACAGCCCTGCGGCTGTAAGGATTGCGCCTGAGCTCGCCAAGGAGCCAGGGGAGCTGCTCCTTCATCCTGCTGTGATAAGTATATGCCCAATTGCCACGCTCTATCTCAAAATCCAGGACCCCTTCGAGCATCTCCTGCCTGTACTGCTCGAGCTCCCGGTAGCCTCCGATGAACAGCCTCGATATCATCGGTTCGGCCAGAGGTTCCTCAACGGACATCGTGAGCGATATCTCTTTCTGCCGGGTATCGTAATCGGGGCACGGTGAGATCAACCCCCGTTCATTAAGAGCAAGAAGCGCGCGATGATATGCTTCCGGCAAGGACACGCCCGAAACGAATACTTCCTGCATGTTAACCGCCCCCTTTGTCGTTATATGGCTATTATAGCATGGCGGCACCTTCATAACAAGGAATAATCTCACTCCGTGCCGAAACACAGCGCACGGGGACCCGCGGCGAGCGGATCCCCGTGTGAGCGTTTCAAAGAACAAATGTTCTTTGAAGCGGACCGGGGAAAGACCTCGCCGCCGCGGCGGCTCGAATGGGAGGCCATTCGACGCACATGTCGCCGGATGGCCTGGTATCGATCAGATTTCAGAAATCGGTCACGCACACGAAGCGCGATTTAAAAATCTCGCAGCTCAGCAAAAGGACGGTGGTCGCCGTGATATGCTTTTTCGAAAGACCGGCACGGGGACCCGCGGCGAGCGGATCCCCGTGTATTTACGTTGCCGGACTAACTCACGGACAGAATGCGCTGCCGTCAGTCAAGGTCGAATCAACCGGATACTGTCTGACGGATCACACCGGGTCGTCCAGGAACTTTTTCGCCAGGCGGAACACCTCAAACAGCTGCTTGTCGCGCTTTGCTTTGAGCTTGCCTATATCTACGCCTGTGTAATCATAAAAACCCTTGCCTGTTTTGACACCGAGGTTCCCCTCAGCGACGAGAGCTTCGAGCGTCTTCGGCAGCTCGTCGCCGTTTTCGGGCATCTTGTAGCTCTTGTTTTTATAGTTATTGGCCGTCATATCAAGGCCGCCGAAGTCCGCGCGTTTAAGCAGGCCCAGCACGACTGCGCGCGGTATAAAAGATGCCTTAGAAGCCAGGTCTATAGCCTCCGCGTCACAGTAGCCGTTATCCAGAAGATAGAAAACCTCGCGGTTCAGGCACTGCTGAAGGCGGTTGACGATATACCCCTGAATGAATTTCTTCATGAATACGGCGGTCTTTCCGCACTTTTTGAGCATCTGCATGGCGATGTCGGCAAATTCCTGCGGGGCTTGTTCGCTCTTGACGACCTCGACGAGAGGTATCAGCTCAGGAGGAGCATACCAGTGGCAAATGATCATCTGGGGGAGCAGTTTTTCCGGCACGATCTCAAAGATGTTCAGCGCCGAAGTGTTGGACGCGACTATGACGTCGTCCGGCACGAGCTCTGCGATCTGGGCGTAGAGCTCTTCTTTGGCCTGCCTGTTTTCAACGATCGTCTCCATGATGAAATCCGCGCCCTCGACCGCTTCGGCTACGGTGAGTTTGAAGTTGATGCGCGCATATATCTTGTCAACATCTTCCGGCGCTATCTCGCCTTCCTCGGCAAAAGTCCTGAGGCTCGCCGCCAGGGAGGCTTTCGCCTTCTCCCTTGTCGGCTCGCTCCTTGTCCACATTGTGACTTCGTACCCGCCGATCGCGTATGTCTGCGCGATGCCCGGGCCCATGGTGCCCGCGCCCAGAACGGCGATCTTTTTAATGTCGTTGATAGTTTTCATAGCTTTCCTCTTCTTTCTGTGAATCCGGGGGTAATGCTCCGGACGCATCCCGCCGCGATACGGACATCGCTCCGGCCCTATATGAAAGGGGCCCACAAGGCGGCCCCTTTCACGTTACCCCCGCCAGGCCAGTGCTCTTGGGAGTATTCGGTACGAAAAACGCTCCGGATTTTAGAACGAACCCTCTTCCCAGGCGACGAGGCGCACAAAGCCGCCGTCGGCCATCTCGCAGCGGAACGGGAATGCCGCAATCGTCATGCGCCTTCCGGTGACATCGTCGATGTCTCCGCCCGCGTTTTCGATAGTGCAAACGCCGTGCTGCATGAAGATGCGGTGGCAGGGCTCGTAATCCGGGAATTTCAGCGCCGCGTCCTTGCCTGTCGCCAGCTTATAGGCCTTGTCGAGCCAGGGCATCTGCTCGGCGAGCGGGTAATGCCACAGCGGAGCGTCGGTAGCGCCCCAGGTTCCGGTTATACCCTTGATATGCTTTACGTCGGTGAGATAGTGGGCGAGCTCGGGCCCCATGCCGGGGTAATAGTTGTAGTACTTGTCGTTGTTCTTCCTCCAAAGATGGTGGAAGCCCGTATTGACGACAACCCAGTCGTTCTCGCGGATCTCAAGGCCGTCTTTCGCTGCCGCGGCTTCAAGCTCGTCGGGCATTATGATGTGCCAGATATCCTCGGGCATCTTGGCGGGATCGCCGTCGGCGGCGTTCCATTTCGCCTCGAACTCGTCAAAGAGGTAGCGCATGTCGATTATTACGCCTGAGCCGATGCAGCGGCAGAGAGGGATCTCGGCAAACGTGTAGCCGTTACGCGCGCGGTCAACCTCTTCCTCGTGGAGAACGTGATTCGGAGCATCCATATGGGTGCCGGCATGGAGAGTTCCGGTATAGGTCATGGTTCTCTTGTGGAATCTGCCGAGGTACTGTCCGCGGGGGAAAATAAGATCCTGCCGCGCGCCCGGGAAGGGCCAGAGCGGGGTGTCGACGCCCCAGGGCTGGGACAAGTCGTAGATCTTCGTCATCTTGCTGTCGTCAAGATACATCTTGCAGTCTTTGAGCGGCATGTACGCCATTGTATTTACCTCCGTTTATTGATGATAATTTCATTTTTTCTCACTGTGCGCGTGGAATTTCGGCTTTATTGTTGAAGGTTCCTCCCGCTTTGCATTATAATAATTTATTGGCAGGCCGTTTTCCGGGACGGTCACGGTCATTACGCCGCATGGAGCGTCCTATCCGGCGATACAGGAGGTGGTGCTGTGAAATATAAGATAGGCGAAGTCGCAAACGTGCTCGGCATATCGCCGGACCTGCTGCGTTACTATGAAAAGAAAGGCGTCGTCAGGCCTCAGAAGGGCATACACAACGATTATCGGTATTACGACGCCTGGGATATCAACTTTCTGACGGATTGCCTGTGGTTCAAGAACTTCGGCTTCTCCATAGAGCAGATATCGGATATGGTGCGCAGCTACACAGCCTCGGATATAACCGAAATGTTCAGCTCGAAAGAGGAGGAACTGCGCGCGGTCATCAGGCGCTGCGAGCTTCTTATCCGAAGATCGTCCGAATACAGAAGCGGCGTTGAACGGATGGAACTGCTCGGGCAGTGCGACGTTTCGATGAGCCCGTCAGGTATATGTTATCTGAACCGTTACGGGGACGAGTATCCCGACAACGAAGAGAACGCCCCTCTGGCCAGAAAATGGCTGGAGCTGATGCCCTACTGCCACCGCTATTTTGAGTTCAGCGAGAGCGCGCTCCGTGGTGAGGACCCTGCCGGATACCGCTGGGGCTACTTTCTCTCAAGCGATTACGTGAGCGAACTCGGTGTAGAGGCCGTGGCTCCCATGGCTCAGCTCGAATCCGTCAAGAGCATCCACACAGTATGCAAAAGCTCCGGAAAGGGAAAATTCAGCGCCGGAATGCTCGATCACGCCATGCGCTTCTCCGCGGAGAACGGCCATTCCGTCGCGGGCCCGGCCCGCGGCACGCTTCTGGCGAGCGTCAGCGAAAACGGGGAGCTCACGGGCTACTTTGAAGTCTGGATCCCGGTTCGCTGAAACCGCATCGATCTTTGGCAGGGACCGCAGCAGCGTGCGGTCCCTGTTTTTTATTCTCAGCCTATGGCGGTGAGTCCGCCGTCGGGATAGATGATATTTCCGGTTACGAAGTCGGACGCCGGGCAGCAGAGGAACACTGCGGCGCCGACGCTGTCTTCCGGTGTCGCCATTCTGCGCATCGGGATACCCGCACCCTGCTGTTTGAGGTATGTGTCAACGTCCACCCCTGCATCGGCAGCGCGTTTTTCAAATATCGATACCATCATCGGGGTCGCGGTGATGTTCGGGCCGATTGCGTTGACCGTAATGCCGAAGGGGCCGAACTCCGAGGCGAGCTGCTTTGTAAGCATGTCCACTGCGCCCTTTGTCGTGCAGTAACCCGCGTTGCCCGGAGTCTTGGTCGCTATCTTGCCGCGGACGGAAGAGAGGTTTACGATCTTGCCGTAGCCGTTTGAAGCCATATGCTTTCCGAATACCTTGCAGGTATTCATGACCGACACCACGTTCGCGGTGAGCATCTCCGAAAACGCGGACATGTCGAACTCCAGCGCGTCCATCTTCTTGTTGAAGCCCTGGGCGTTGACAAGGATGTCCACTTTTCCGAGGGCTTTTACAGCCTCGGCAAGCAGGTTCTCGACCTGCGATTCGACGATGGCGTCAGCCGCCGCGTAGAATACCTCCGCTCCGCAGGCTTCCTTTATTTCCGCTGCGGCCTTCTTCAGGGATTCCTCTTTTCTGCTGGAGATCATAACCTTCGCCCCGGTCTGGCACAAACCCTGCGCTATCGCCTGCCCGAGTCCTCCGGCGCCGCCTATCACGACGGCTGTCTTGCCGGTGAGATCAAACATTTTGTTCACGATATTTCCACTCCTTCATAACGATTTCTGTTGATACTGTCTCAGTTCACAGGCACTTTCTTGTGATGCCCAGTATCTCGCGGGCTTCCTGAGCGGTCGCAATCTCGCGGCCCGCCAGCTTGGACAGGACGACGGCGCGCTCAACGAGCATGACGTTCGTAGCGATGATCTTCTTTCCGTTTTCGTACCCGTATACGACGTTATCCTCAAGGCCGACACGCAGGCCGTCACAGCCGAGCGCGAGGCCGGCCAGCATCATGGGCATATGCGCTTTGCCTATGCCGGAGACCGACCATGTGGCGCCCTCGGGCAGTTTGCCGGCTATGAACGCCAGATCCGTTGCCGTGCCCGCCATCGAGCCGCCGACTCCCATAATGAACTGGATGTGGGGCGGCTTGGGAATATTCCACTTGTTCACGTAGTACATGACGCTGTCTATGTGCCCCGTGTCAAACACTTCGAATTCCGGCTTGATGTCCTCTTCGACCACGACCTGGGACAGCTTGTTGAGGAAGCGGGGGCTGTTTTCAAAGATATAGCTGTTCGCCCAGTTGAGCGTGTTGGGATCGAATGAGCACATCTCGGGCTTGATGGCACTGAGGTGCTGCAGGCGCTTGTAATCCTCGTACTCCCCGCCGGAGGTCGTCAGGTTCATGATGATGTCGACGCCGGCCTCGTTACAATACTTGCGGCACAGCTCGACAGTCTCGGTGAATTTCTCGAGGCTCATCGACTTGTAGCCGATCTGCATGACTCCGTCTACTTCCTTATCCTCGCGCACATGGATGTGGGCGATGGACGCGCCGGCCTTAGCGACTTCGACAACCTGGCGGGCGATCTCCTCGGGGGTGTATGGGACGGTAGGCGCCACTTCTTTTTTCGTGCCCGCACCGCACATGCATGCCTGGATGATGATCTTGTTACTCTTTGCCATTTGATTTACTCCTTTCAGAATAAAACATACTGATTCTGATTAATATCGCGGTATCGATAGCGAAGTCGTTATTCGCACATCTCAATAACGGTGGCCTGGCCCATTCCGCCTGCTATGCACAGGGTCGCGAGACCGTACTTGAGGCCGCGGCGCTTCATTTCGTACATAAGCGATACTATCAACCTGCACCCCGTCGAGCCCACGGGATGGCCGAGGGCAATAGCGCCGCCGTTCACGTTTATAATGTCCATTTTGTCTTCCCAGCCTAGGAGCTTGATGCAGCCCAGGGCCTGCGCCGCAAACGCCTCGTTGAGCTCTATGAGCTGAATGTCTTCCATCGTCAGCCCCGCGTCCTTGAGCGCCTTTGGCACCGCTACAACGGGCCCCAGACCCATGACCCGGGGGTCGACAGCCGCCGTGCTCATGCCGATTATCCTGCATATCGGCTTGAATCCCAGCTCTTTGGCCTTCTCCTCGCTCATGAGCAGCACGGCGGAAGCTCCGTCGTTCCGCCCGGAGGACGACCCGGCCGTGACGGTGCCGGTCAGCTCGGAAGAATTGTAGAGGCGGTCTTTTTCGTCGTGCCTGATATTGAAGCAGGGTTTCAGCTTCGCCATCTTCTCCGGATTTGTGGTCCTGTTGGGAAACTCGTCGGTATCGAAGATTAAGGGCTCCTTGTTCTTTCCCTGCGGGACGGTTATTGGCACGATCTCTTCCTTGAAGAGCCCGGCGTCGATGGCGGCGATAGCCCTCCTCTGGGATTCCAGGGAGAAGGCGTCCTGCTCCTCGCGGGTGATGTTGTATTTAAGAGCGACGTTTTCAGCCGTCGCGCCCATGTTGTACCTGCCGTAGATCTCCTCGGGCTGGCTGCGGAACTGTCCCTCGGTGAGCGCATCAACGAGCTCCGTGTTCCCCGTGCCCAGGCCCCAGCGGGCGTTGCGGATATAAAAAACGGCGTTTGACATGGACTCCGTGCCGCCCGCGATGCAGACGTCGTTCTGGCCCACCATGATGCTCATGGCGGCCTGCTGCACGGCAGTCATTGCCGAAGCGCACTGCCGCATGACGGTATATGCGGGCACGCTTTCCGGAATACCAACTTTTAACGCCGCTATGCGGGCAATGTTCGGGTCATCCGACGTCTGGCGGCAGTGTCCCATGATGACCTCGCCGATCTCGGCCGGATCGATCTTGCTTCTGTCGAGGATACCCTTCAGGACCGCGCAGGCCAGGTCATACGCGCTGAAGGGTTTGAGCCCGCCGCCCATTTTCCCGACTGCCGTCCTGCAGCCCTCCACGATGACTACGTTTCTTGTTTCAGCCACTTTCTGTTCCTCCGTTTGCGGGCAGGCCGCCGAGGCCTCCCCGACATTTTTAGTATATCGTTCCGGCAGCTTCCTCACCCCGTGCGGAGGAGCCGCCGTGAACAGGTTTTTACGGGATCAGACAGTCCCCGTAAAATTCTGTAGACAGTATAATAATAAACCTTGGTACAATACCAGAGTCAAGCGCTGCCGCCCGAAAATCTTCGCCCCGAAGCGCCGGACTCTCAGCGCGGGCATACCGCGGCAGGGATATACGCGGATGAAAAATCATAAAAAGCGCGTGGACGGCCGTCCACGCGCCGCATAAAGCTGCTACTCAGCCGCGACGGACTCCAAAACTGTCGCGATGGTGTCGTCGCCGGCGCTTGTGGCCGCGTAAAGGGAGTAGTTTGCCCCCGGGTCCGACCATGTGACGAGGCGGCCGCCCTCGGGATAAGTGTATATATCAAAACTGCCCTCGGGTATCGTTACCGTCACAGTTCCGTCGAGCGGCTGGCCGTATACCCCGTGCAGCTCGATCCCCGAGAGTTCTTTTGCTCCCCGGAGAGTGAACTCCTCACCCCTGAACGAAAATTCTATCTGGGCCACTTTCAGAGCGATCACGTAATACTTCACGTCGGCAGCTCCGTCCGGTATCTTGAGATAAACACCCGTCTCATCGCCGATCTGCCGGGCGTTCTCTTTCTCAACGATCGGATTAACGATTCCCGCGCTGCCGGCCTGTACACCGGCAACGGTCTGCCGGGCCGCAGCGTCATCCTTCCCGGCGGGCTGCGAGCAGCCTGCAATAATAACCAGAGAAGAAATCAACAATACGGTTCCGGCGATACATATTGTTTTTTTCACGGTAATTCTCCCGATATTCATTCGTTCGGTATTTGATCGTTAATTACAGATATTGAGTCCTTCTTCCCCGATAAAATGGTCCGGCTGTCAGTTAATCATTATACCATTAAACAGAGAAATGGCAAGAAATTATTGCTCACGGCCTCCTTTTTTGGCGTCTGAGGACGGCGGAGACAGCCTAAATGCAGGTTGACTGAAAAAAACCCGTATGCTAAAATGCCTTTATTAAAGGAACAGCTGGTCTCATAGCGGCCGACGAAAATCCCGGGCGGCCCCGACCCCATATTCAGGTTCTGAAAGCAAGACCTTTAACACACCTTCTCCAGACAGGTAATGTTAGGGTTTTTTTGTTTATTCCGTGGAACTAATAATCTGCGGAACCAACAATCTGCGTCGCGCGCAAAGTTAAACGACCGATGAAAGGAAACAATTGATGGATCACCATTTAGAGCCTGTCGAGCAGGTACTAAAGTCACTGGATTCGTCTTTCGACGGACTTGAGCCGGACCGGGCGGCTTCCCGCATCGCGCAGTACGGCAAGAACAAGCTGGACGAAGCGAAGAAGACGACCCTGCTCGGACGCTTTATCAAGCAGATCGCGGACCCGATGATAATCATGCTTATCGCGGCGGCGTTAATATCCGCCGTAGTAAACGAGATCGCGGACATGGTCATCATCGTTTTCGTAGTAATGCTGAACGCTGTGCTGGGTGTTATTCAGGAGAACAAGGCCGAGCGCGCTATCGAGGCTCTGCAGCGGATGTCCGCCTCTTCCGCCAAGGTCAGGCGCGGCGGCAAAGTCCTGATGGTGAAAACCGAAGACATCGTACCGGGCGACATCGTGCTGCTCGAGGCGGGGGACGCCGTACCCGCCGATATGAGGCTGATAGAATCAGCGAGCCTGAAGGCCGAGGAGGCTTCCTTGACAGGCGAATCAGTGCCCGTGGATAAATACACCGACACCCTGACAGCCTCGTCGGGGGAAATACCTCTCGGCGACCGGTTCAATATGGCATACCAGGGGACAAACATCGTATACGGCAGGGGCGCGGGCGTTGTAACTGCCACCGGTATGAACACCGAGATGGGCGAGATCGCGAAGATAATATCGAGGACCGAGGACTCGAAAACTCCGCTCCAGAGAAAGCTCTCGGATCTGAGCAAGGTATTGAGCTTTGTCGTCATTGGCGTGTGCGCCGTAATATTCGCAGTCAGCCTGCTCCGGAACGACGGATTCAAAGGCGGCCACCTCCTTGAAGTGTTCATGACGGCAGTCAGCCTGGCCGTCGCGGCCATACCGGAGGGCCTCGTGGCTGTCGTGACCGTCGTGCTTTCCATCGGTGTGACGAAGATGTCATCCAGAAACGCCATCATAAGAAAACTGACCGCCGTAGAGACTCTCGGCTGCACACAGGTGATCTGCACAGACAAGACCGGCACTCTGACACAAAACAAGATGACCGTCACGGACTCTTACGGCGATGAAGACACCCTTGCCAAGGCCATGTGCCTGTGCAACGATTCAAGGATCTCCGAGGACAGCTCCGATATAGGAGACCCGACCGAGCTTGCCCTTGTCTATTTCGCCAGAGAACGCGGTCTTGAAAAACCGGATCTGGAAGCGGTTTGCCCGCGGGTCGGTGAAGCGCCCTTTGACTCCGCGCGCAAGATGATGTCGACAATTCACTCCGTCAAAGGCGGTTATGTCCAGTATACGAAGGGCGCGCCCGACGAGATCCTGAAAAGATGTTCAAAGATCCTCACGCCGGGCGGTCCCGTCCCCCTCACCCGGGAGCACATTGCCGATATCCTCGCGCAGAACAAGAAAATGGCAGACAAAGCCCTTCGTGTGCTGGCGGCAGCCCTCAGGGAGTACGATGCCGTACCCGGGGTTACGGGGCCGGAAGCCATAGAAAAGGACCTGACTTTCGTCGGCCTCACCGGGATGATCGATCCCGTACGGCCGGAGGTCAAAGACGCCGTTGATAATTGCCGCCAGGCCGGCATCAACGTCGTGATGATAACGGGCGACCATCTCGACACCGCGGTCGCGATCGGCCGCGAGCTGAACATAATCGAAGACGAGAGCCAGGCAATCACGGGCGCCGGCCTCTCGGAGCTCTCCGACGAGGAGCTTGAAAAACGGATAGACAGGTTCCGTGTCTACGCGAGGGTCCAGCCCGAGCATAAAGTGCGCATCGTGACGGCCTGGAGGAAGCGCGGCATGGTCACCTCGATGACGGGCGACGGAGTTAACGACGCCCCTGCGCTCAAGGCGGCCGACATAGGCATCGGCATGGGGATAACAGGTACGGACGTCACGAAGAACGTCGCGGAGATGGTCCTCGCGGACGACAATTTCGCCACGATCGTCCACGCAGTCGACGAAGGCCGCAGGATATTCGAAAACGTGATCAAGGCTATACAGTTCCTCCTGTCTTCAAATATGGCGGAGGTCGTGGCGCTGTTCGCAGCCACCCTGCTAAACATCAGGCTCCTCTGGCCCGTGCATCTGCTCTGGATAAACCTTGTCACAGACAGCCTTCCGGCGCTCGCGCTCGGCATGGAGAGCGCCGAGTCCGACAACATGAAAAAACCTCCGCGCAGCCCGAAGAGCGGCGTGTTCTCCGGCGGCGTCGGAATAAACGTTATCTACCAGGGCCTCGCGATCGGCGCGCTGACTCTGCTGTCATATCTGGTGGGCATGCACTATTCGGGCGCGGACGGCACGACAATGGCGTTTGTAACACTGTCCATGTGCGAGATATTCCACTCTTTGAATATGCGCTCAAAGGACAAATCGATATTCGCTATGAAAACGGTCAACAAATATCTGCTCGGTTCTATGGTTCTCGCGTTCCTGCTCACACTGGGCGTGATATACACGCCTGTCAACGTATTCTTTAAACTTGTGCCGCTGCCCGCCGGGGAGTTCATAACGGCGATGCTGCTTTCGGTGGCTATCATCCCCCTCGTTGAGATTGTGAAGTTTGTTGCGGGAAAAATGCGCGGCAGAGCCCGATAGATCCCGGTCCGGCAAAAAATCACCGGAAATTTTGCTGAGCAGATTTCCGGTGATTCAATGCGAGCGGGCCGCCGTCCGCGCCGGCCGGGCTGCGATTCGGAAGGAGTAGACTCATTGACATGAAGATGGATCAGTATTTCGCGTCTCTCGCTCGGAAGTTCTCCGACCTGAACCCGGGGGGCATCTGCGATATGCTTGAGCAGCGCGTCGAGAGCTGCGACGAGGCGGGAAAGACCTTCGTTTGCTCATATCCCGTGAGGAAATGGATGGTGAATGCCAACTCTTTTCTGCACGGAGGCATCACCGCGGCCATGTTCGACCAGGCTATGGGCGTCCTGTCCATGTACTGCGCAAAGGGCAGGGAGACTCCGACTATCGATATTCGCGTATCTTTTTGCCGGCCCGTGCCCGGGAATACGCGGCTTTTCATCAGATCGAGGATATTGGGTGTGGGCAATACCCTGATACAGACGGCGGCCGACGCCTATCTCGAAGGCGAGCCCGACGTGATCGTGGCTTCGGGCTGCGCCGCATACCACATAATACATAATAAGGCAAACCGTCAGGAGGCACGTAATGCAATACAGGAAACTGGGGAAGACAGGTCTTGAGATCTCGGCCGTATCGCTCGGCACACTGCGCATACCCTCCGCGGCCGAGGGCGGGCCGCACGGCGTCCGGGAGCGCTCCGACGCCATCCGCGCCGCTATAGACAGAGGCGTAAACTACCTCAACCTAGGCTACCCCTCATATTTTAAGGACCCGGGAGCCGCATGCGAATACGTTCGCGCCGCGCTGGGCGGCGGGTACAGGGATAAGGTCATGCTGGCCCTGAATATCCCGTCTGCCGGCATAACCTCGTCAGACGACCTTGAGCGGTCGCTGCGTACTCAGCTGGAGCTGTTCGGCCTCGAGAGCGTGGATTTCTGCATTATCGACAAGGTGTCGCGGTTCCCTTGGCAAAAACTCAAGGACGCGGGCCTTGACAAATGGGCCGACAGCGTTCTCGAGCGCGGCCTTGCGAAGATGATGGGCTTATCGTTCCATGACGACGCCTATTATCTTGAGGAGATAAATAAATACTACCCGCGCTGGTCGCTGCTCGAGATGGAGTACAGTTTCCTTGATCACAAGCACCACCCGGGAATGGGCGGCTTCAAGTTCACGGAGCAGTACGGGCTCGGCGTAGTCGCGACGGACGTCCTCAAGGGCGGAAGGCTGCTGAAAAACATACCCGGGACCGTCCTGGCTGTCTGGGAACAGGCGCCGCAGAAACGTCCGCCGGAGGAGTGGGCCATACGCTGGACGCTCTCCCATCAGGATGTCTCCTCCGCCCTGTTCGAGTTTGAAGATCCCGCTCAGGCCGGGCGATATATCGATATAGCCGAAACGGCGACCCCGGGCTGCGCAGACGTTTTTGAAAACGTCAGGGCCTCCAAGGCCCGCGACGCGTATTACGCCGCGCGGGCCGTGCAGTGCACTTCCTGCAGGTGCTGCATGCCCTGCCCGTTTGACGTGGACGTGCCCAGGATTGTCGAGCTGTATAATGACGCCGTAATGTTCTCAGACGACACGATACCGCGCTTTCTGTACAACCTTGAAGGCCATCCGAAAACGCCGTGCCGCTCGTGCGGCCTTTGCGAGAAGTCCTGTCCGAAGCGCCTGCCGCTCATGGACGTGCTTGAAAAGGCGGCGCAGAGGTTTGCCTCCGGGGAGCTGCGCTAAGCCTTTTCGGACAGCCCGTCCCTCGTCGCAAAATAGCGCTCCGCGGCGCGCAGCACTTCCCGCGTCCCCTCATGGGTGACAAGCCCGAGGGCCCGCTCAAACGGGAGCCACACGGCCTCCTTTATCTCCTCGGGCTGAACGCTGATGCTCCCGTCCCGACACAGCGCCGCAAAGAAAACGACGTCTTTTGTCACCCCCGGCGCGGGCGTGTAGCTGATGACATACCTGAAATCCGGGCAGACCTCAACGCTCAGCCCGGTCTCCTCGAATATCTCCCGCCGGGCTGTACATACCTCCGTCTCACCGGGCTCCGAGTGCCCTTTGGGCAGGCCCCAGTGCCCGGCTTTCTGATGAACGATAAGGTACACCCTCTCCCCGCCGTCCGTTCGCGCCACAGCGGCGCCGCATGACTTTTCGTGATCCAATCGATACAGTCCTTCCTCTTTTTTATACCTGACTCCGCCGGACCTTGCAGCGGGAACCCCCGCGAACGGTCCGGCCCGGCGGCCTTTTTCGTCAAAATACAAGGAGTTCACATATGAAGCACGTTTTTGTGATAAATCCCTCCGCGGGACCGTTCGACAGCTCCGAGAGGATACGCAGCGCCCTTGCCGTATACGGCAAAGGCTATGATTACGAGGTCTATTCAACTACCGGCCCGGGAGACGCCACGCGTTACGTGCGCGACTGGATAGCGAAAAACCGGGCCGTCGAGGTGCGTTTTTACGCCTGCGGCGGCGACGGTACGCTCAACGAAGTCGTAAACGGCGCGGCGGGCAGCCCACACGCCAGCGTTGGCTGCTGCCCCTGCGGCAGCGGAAACGATTACGTCAAATATTACGGAGACAAAGAAGCTTTCCTTGACATAGAGTCCCAGCTGCGGTCAAAGGACGTGCCTGTGGACCTTATGGAAGTTAACGGCCGGTACTGCATCAACGTGTGCAGTTTCGGTTTTGACACGACAGTCATCCGCGTGATCGCCGAGGCGCGGAAGAAGCACAAGACTGGTGGCAAAGGCGCCTATATAGCGGGCATCGTGAAAGCCTTCTTCAAATCGATGCGCACCCGGTGCAGGGTCAAGGCCGACGGCGAAGTCATATGCAAAAAAAGACTTCTGCTGTGCACGGCAGCCAACGGCAGCTACGTCGGCTCCTCATTCAGATGCGCCCCGTATTCCGTCAACGACGACGGTCTGATGGAGGTCTGTCTCGTAAAACCCATGTCGCGCATAAGGTTCCTGTGCATGATATCCTCATATATCAAGGGCAGCCACCTCTCAAAGGCGGGCCTGAAAAAATTCCTCGTCTACCGCAGGGCTAAGGAGGTCGAGATCTTCGCCCCCTCGGGTTTCGCCGTCAGCGTCGACGGTGAACTGCTAGAGGACAACCACGTCACGATCAAGATCCGCCCCGGAGCGCTGAGGTTCGCTCTGCCCGGCAGGGAAAGCGCGTCTGCCGAAATACCGGCATAAGATAAGATTCCGTAGCATTTCTATAAGACCCCGGCGCTGAGGCGGCTCGACAGGCAGGACATTCGACGCACATGTCGCCGAATGTCCTGGTATTCTACAAATTTCAAAAATCGGTCACGCATACGCAACACGATTTTTGAAATTTCGCCGCACTGCGAACAGGCGGCGGCTTAATAGTCTGATATCCGATAATCTGTGACCCCGGCGCGTCAAAAGCCGCGCCGGGGTCTTGGCGTGTCAAAGAACGGTTGTTCTTTGATACGGACCGTTATTCAGGGACGGTATGTCAGGAGTAATTGTTCAGACGCCAGATGACGGCGCTGATCTCGGCGCGCGTGATGTTGTTTCCGGGGTAGTAATAGCGCTGTCCGGACGCGTTGAAGCTGCCTTCGAGTATACCCACCTGATACAGGGCGAGCACGGCGGCGTCAGATGTGTCAGCAAAGGGCGTTGCGATGCCGGGCGTTCCGAGCCTGAGCGCGAGATAAGCGATCCTCGCAGCCTCGAGCCTCGATATCGGCGTATCAAGCTTGAGGGCGTTCGCCTGGGCCTGGGTATAGATGCCGAGCTCCACGGCCTTTTTGAGATAGCCGCTCGCCCAGTGGGCGGCTGCCGATGTGCGGTTCTGCGTGCCGTAGCCCGCCGCGACAAGTATGAGCTTGAGGGTCTCGCCGTACGTCACGTTGCCCTCGGGTCTGAAGGTGCCGCCCGGGTAGCCGTTCACGACGCCCGCGTCGCTGAGCTCGGTGACATATTTATAGTACCAGGCGTTGGCCGCCACGTCCGTATAGCTCACCTTTGTATTAACGACGCCTATGCTGAGCTTACCCACGTAGAGCAGCGTGCCGTTCGAATTATAGGCCGCGTACGGCACGGTCAAGTTGCCGATGAAATACGATGAGGGTACGAACGAGATGTTAGAGATCGCGTATGTGCTGCTGCCTCCCGCGTAGGTGTATTGGTTCGCGGTCGAGACTGCGTGGCCCGTCGTATAATATGACGTACTCGAATAATTGTAATAGAGCGTGCCTTGGGCCGCCGCGGGCAGGTCGAGGAACTTGATATAGCTCAGAGCGTTGTACGAGATCGCGGCCGTGTTCACGGTGGTGTTGAACGAAGCTGCGCTCAGGGCGACGGGGGTATTTCTCGTCGTCACTATATACACGTCGCTGTAGGTACCGCTCGACACGCAGATAGCTATCGTGCCGCTCACTTTTATCGTCGAGTTATAGTAGGCGGTAAACGGAATGACTACAGTATAGTTCGTGCTGTAGGGCACGTAGCTGAGCTGGTACAAGGAGTAGTACGAGGTGCTCTGGGGGTTCTTGTAGAACTTGAATCCCTGGTAGTTCGACGCCGTCAGCTTTGTTGCGTTTGCCGCGCCGTAATTGTAGTAAAGATCGCCCGATGCCGGCAGCCCGTCTATCGTGACGTAGTTGAGGGGGTAGCTGGCATAGGTCTTCTTGAAGTAGTCCTCTATGTCCGCGGCGACTATCGCTACGGGGATGCCGGTCCTCGTGTTATAGACGATGTCGGTACCGACGAGGCCGGCTTCCGGTTTCAGGTTGATCGTGATCGTGCCGGACATGCTGTTGCCGTAATAGTCAGTCGCCGTATAGGTCGCGGTATACACCCCTGTCTGCGCCTTCGGATAGAAGAAGACCGAGGTCAGAGGATAGCGGCCGTAGGAGCTGCTGTAGAAATAGAACCTGGATGAACCGACACCCGTGGTGGTCTGGCTGTTTATGAGGAGCTCCCCGACAGCTGAATACGTTGTCTGGAATACCAGCGAACTTGTCTGATACGTGTTGCCGATATAATAAAAGGCCGCATCTGCCAGGTTCTCGAAGATGCTGTCCCCGGAGCTGTCCTCGATATCGGACAGCGTCTGCCCGTCCGAATTGAGGCAATCGCCCGAGATATTCACGGGTGTATTGTAGGCCCTTTTATATATCGCGTAGAGCGTGGTGTCCGAGGCGAAAGTTGCCGTCGCCAGGTTGACAGTATCCGTGACACCGTTGAAGCCCAGAATATACGCGTTTGCGCCGGATTGCGGCCCAGCCGTCGACCAGCCGACAAATGTGTACGTATAGTTGTCGGCGTTCCTTGTCGGTGTGGTCGCCGGAGCGGTCGCATGACCGGTGCCTGTTGCAACATCCTGGTCGGAACCTATCTGTACGTTGCCGTTCATGAATCTGACTTTTACGCTGTTCTTAACCCTAAGCGAAAGGTCTTCGGTATAGAATTCCTGTGTGCCCTCGCTGTTTTTGACAGTCAGTGTGCCTGTGTAAACACCGGCGCCTCTGCCTTCCGGAAATGTCACGGTGAATGTGGTGCTTCCGTTTGCAGGTACAGTGAGGGGTGTCGTATGGGTAACAGTAAAGCACCCGGCATGCGAGAGAGCAGTCAGAGTGACATCGATGTCACTCACAGGCGTACCACCACTATTTGTGATTGTATAATTAACGGCCTGAGCTGTGTAGCCAACAGGGAGGTCCGCGGGCCATGTACCAGGAGTCACCGAAATACCAGAGCTGGTGTTTGCGCTGACAGTCACTGTGATAGTAGAAAGTGTCTCC
>Ga0123335_1000719_pt1 | contig 55990 bp, 53 predicted proteins | sample BiotimSIPDNA_2_FD_89707 | JGI IMG/M metagenome (GOLD analysis project Ga0123335, IMG submission 89707) | Anaerobic biogas reactor microbial communites from Washington, USA - Biogas_R2 time_0 SIP DNA | ecosystem: Engineered > Bioreactor > Anaerobic > Unclassified | place: Washington, USA...
AAATACCAGTATTTCACAGAGGCTGATCTCAGGAAACTCAAAGCGGCCGGATGTGATACAGAATGTATGAAACTTGAGGATTCGGTGCGTGATTATGTCTGCAATTATCTTAAACCGCAGCTCTATCTGGATCCTCAGAGACAGGATACCTGATGTCTGAGATTTCGGTTCTGCATACACCTGACGGACTCAGGGCTTTTATACAGATTCCGCCTCAGGGTGCTACAGGTGAGATGACTCCGGTTTCTCTCCGTCAATTACTTAATCGTAAAGGGATAGTTTTTGGAATAATTGAGGAGTCGCTTGCGGCCATAGCCGCAGGTGGAATTCAGAACCGTATTGAAGTGGCCAGAGGGGTTCTGCCTAAACCAGGAGTACCCGGACATATTCAGATGCTTGTTGATGTTTCTGAAATGGGAAGACCGAAGCTGCTCTCAGATGGAAGTGTTGACCACCATGAAATCGGTACTGTCATAGATATTAAAAAAGGAACCGAGCTCGCACGGAAAATACATCCCAGGCCGGGAATTGACGGCATGAATGTATTTGGCAAATCCATTCCTGCGCCCCCTGTTGAGGATGTAAATCTCTGTCCTGGGGTTGGAACGGCTGTTTGCGGCTCAGATCCTGATCTTCTTATCGCTGAAGTTGACGGTGCACTTGGAATCGACACTGATGGAAAGGTTGAAGTCAGGGATGAGAAGGTTATTAATGGGGATATTGATTATTCAACAGGTAATATTGTATTCAGCGGGAACCTGAGTGTTCGCGGCACAATAAGGTCTGGATTTACTGTCGAAACTGGCGGTAATCTGAAGGTAAACGGCAGCATAGAAGATGCAAATATAGGCTGTAAGGGCAACCTTGATATCAGGGGCGGGGCTGTAGGATCGGGAAATGGAAAGATCCTTTGCAAAGGCTCGATACGTGCGCGTCACATAGAAAACTTCGTCGTTGAGGCCGACGGCGATGTTATTATAAGTGAAGATGTTATGCACAGCAGTATCATCTCCGGATCAAGGGTTAGATCAAAGCTTATAGTGGGTGGAAATATCATAGCGATTGAAATCGATGCCGATGTTGTGGGGAGCGGAGCCGAAACAAAGACAATACTTGATGTAGGAAGAAAACAGATGCTTTTTCAGGAGAGACATTCGCTTCTGAAGGAGCTTGTATTTGTTGCAAGTGAATTTATTGCACTGAAGCAGCAGATTTTTGCTCTTGTTAAGGATACCATGGATGAAAACGGTACACTTTCTCCTGAAAAAGAGGAAGAACTGCAGGAGTTAAAAGAGAAAATCATCGAAACCAACAATACATGTCTGAAAATACAAGCCCGTGTAAAGGAAATCGAACGTATTCAGAACAGCTGCGAACTCGATCCGGGGATCATGATAGGAACCGTTTTCCCCAATACGTTTATCAGATACGGGTCAGGAGAAAAAATGATAATGGATAAAACTGAAAGATTTGTTTTTCATCCAGGGAAAAAGAGCAAATTATGACAGAATCTCTCTTTTATGCTCATCGCACTCAGTCTCATATCGTCCGGCTTGTTTTTAGTTTATTTCTTTTTCTGTCGGCAGCAACTCCTGCTTCACAGACTGGTGATTACATTCACTACCGTCTCGGTGTAAAATATAAAAATGAGAATAAACATGAAGCTGCTATTGAGGAGTTCCGGAAGGTTCTGTCGGCATACCCTGATAATTATAATGCCTATATGCACATGGCTGAAATCCGTATGACACAGAACCGATATCGTCTTGTTGTCTATAATCTGAAAAAAGCGCTCTCTTACAATCCCGGCTGGGGCAAGGCTCATAAGCTACTTGCGCAGGCATATGAAAATGACGGTCAGATTCAGAAGGCGATAATCGAACTGCAGAATTACCAGCAGTCCTGTGATCCGGCAGAGAGAGACAGTTTACAGAATCAGATTGATCGAATGGTAAAAATTGCAGGTGTCAGCGAGAGCCCTTCTGCCCAAATGGATCTCAGGGAAACCGCACTGAATATAAAAAATACACAATCTGCAGAATCTACCCAGAAGCAGGGCACTGCTGATCCGGCCCGGGAAGGAAAACCTTTTGAGCCGGATAATCGCAGACCATCGGAAACAAACGACAGCGCCCTTGACAAAGTTATCGATCTTTACGAAAACGGGAAACATGATGATGCCCTTGTTGAGATCCGGAATCTTCTGAAAGGGAAACCCAATCACGCTGGAGCCTATTATTATGCGGGTCTGATACGAAACGCCAGGGGACAGTACCAGATGGCAAAGGTCAATTTCCTCAAGGCGGTTAATTTTCCGGAGCTGGGTTATAATTCACATTTCTACCTGGGGAAAATACTGGCCGATGAAAAAAAGACCTCAGAGGCAATTGCGCATCTAAACTCTTACCTGCAGAAATCAACTTATGAGCCAGGAAAAAAAGAAGCGCAGGAACGTATTGATCAGCTTAAAAAGATGCCTGATGACGCAGGAGCAAAAAAAGCTCAAAAAGTAAAAACCGCAGCAAAAGACAACTTATCAACACTCCATGTTCCTGGCAAGCTTCCTTCAGTAGAGCCTCTTGCGCATGAGAAATATACGATTCTTGAGGTAAGGATTGATTCCCTTCTTTCGATGATGACAGTTGATACACTTACCGACCTTGGCCAGAAACTTCTCAGTGGTATACATGAGTTTACAAATGGAAATTACGATGCGTCTATACGGGAATTCAAGAAGGTGATGGTTTCCTATCCTGATGGCATCGCACCTCTTCACTGCCTCTACAATACCGGTGTCTGCTATTTTAAGTTGAATCTGCTAAAGGAAGCAGAAAATCAGTTCCAGCAGGTTCTTGACAGATATCCTAAACATCAAGTAGCAGCCCAGAGTCTTTTTCTAAAGGCCCTTACTTATCTTCAGCGGGACGAGCCCCAGACAGCGGAGACGCTTTTCAGGACCTTTATTCAGAATAATCGTGAGCATGAGTGGGTCGGGAAAGCTTACGAGAAGCTGGGGGAGTGCTATGAAGAGATGGAGCAGCCCAAAAAGGCAATCGATGCCTACCAGCAGGCATCACTGAAGGGTAAAAACAGCGATCGGGTCTTTGCGTATTTTAAAACCGGAACACTTTATCTTCAGATCGGTAATTCCACACGTGCTCATGAGGCATTCAAGTCAGCAATTGATCTTGGAGAGAAACATGATATTTACTACAGGGTGCCTGATAGCTATTACCGGATAGCTGATGAAAAGTATAAGGCAAAAGATTTCCAGGGCGCAATGGAGTACTATACAAAAGTAACCAGAAAATACCCTGCGTTTCAGGAAACCCCCTGGGGCCTGTTTCAGATCGGGAGCATCTATAAAAACCTCAACCGTTATCAGGATGCTTTGGATACTTACAAGAATCTTGTCCGTAAGTATCCAGATGATTACTGGGCAAAGCAGGCGAAGTGGAAAATGGAAGATGCGATCTGGGAAAATGAGTACAGGGCTGTTTTAAAATAAGAGTAAGAATAAGCGGATGACTTTTTTGCACCTTTAACTTCCAAGTTGAAATGCATGGATGAGAATGATACAATTCTGATTCAGGAACTCGCAGATTCCTTCAGGCGTCAGCTTCAATGGTACAGGGAACTGCGTGATCTGGTCAGAAAAATTCTGGGCCGTCTGGTGCTTTCCAGAGGCGATATCTCTGGGGTGATAGCCGGTCTGGAAAAGAAAAAAGACCTGTTGGAAAACATCCAGAATGAGCGCAGCCGCACATCGGCTATGGTTGAAAAATGGCAGAGCAGAAAAGGCTTGATGGAAGTTGGAGAAACTCAGGCGCTGGATGAGGTTCTGGAGCAGACCGGCACTGCGATACGGGAATTCCTCGATGAAGAAGAACAGCTTAAAAAGTATATCGAAAGTATTGTCAATAAACAGGATGGTGGCGCTGCCGGATAGACTGTCTGCAGATGAAGAAATCTGCCGGTGCGCTGGCTTGATCTGTTTATCACAGGAGCGGCGCGGATGAATGCCGGAGAAACAGCAGCCTCGACTATATCAATAGAGCTTTTCGAATCTCTTCAGAAAGCCTTCAATGATTTCCAGCTCAGGGCCGAACAGCTAAGCAGCGCTTACGCCGGGATGCAGGAAGACTTCCGGAAAATCAATCTCGAGCTTGACCGCAAAAATACCGAACTTGAGCAGAGCCTTGCCAGACAGGAAGAGATGCGCGCATACCTCAATAGCATTTTAGAGAGTATGGACAACGGCGTTGTAGGTATTGACGATCTTGGAAACGTAACCAATTTCAACCGTGCGGCTTCAGAGATTACCGGTTTTGATCAGTCTGAAGTGATTGATAGACCATATATAGATTTTTTCAGAGGCGGAACTGATGGTGAACCGGCTCTCTATCAGGTGCTTCACACCGGACGAGGGTTGAAGCGGGATGAGAAGGTGATTTGGCACAAAGACGGGCATCCTGTCCCGGTATCGTTTCAAACCGCTCTTCTGAAGGATAAGAGCGGACGCAGGCTCGGAGCTGTAGAAATTTTCAGTGATATTTCCCGGATTAAAGCCCTTGAAAAAGAGATGCAGCAGGCAAAGACAATGGCTGCACTGGGCGAGATGTCTGCCACGGTGGCTCATGAGATCCGAAATCCGCTCGGGGCAATGGGAATGTGGGCAGGACTGCTTGAGAGGGATCTTTCCGGGGATGACCCGAGGAAAAAAACGCTTGGAAAGATTATTGAAGGGCTCTCGAAGCTGAATAAAATTGTTTCCAATCTTCTTGTATATACCCGTCCTATAAAAGCTGAATTCCGTAAAGTTGAGCTTGGAATGATTCTGGAGGAGATTGTTGATTTTGTACAGATAGAAATAGAGCGACTCGGACAGAATATTGATCTTAAAAAGAATTGGGAAAAAGAGCCGGTGTTTGTTCTTGCCGATCCTGAGAAGATAGGTCAGGTAGTTATGAATCTTTGTCTGAACGCGGTGCAGGCTATGCCTGATGGCGGAAGCCTCTCTGTGCAGATGGAGAGAGGGGAGAGGAAAAATGCGGGGTTTGTCTGTTTTTCTATCTCAGATACGGGCATAGGCATAGATAAAGATAAAATCATTAAAATATTTGATCCGTTTTTTACCACCAAGGAAAACGGAACCGGTCTGGGACTTGCTATTGTAAAGAGATTTGTAGAGTCTCATTCCGGGTTCATAGATGTAAAGAGTTCGCCAGGCAGGGGGACGACTGTGAAGGTGTTCCTGCCACTCCTCAAGGAATAACGGAGTAAGCCCATGGAGAAGAAAAGAATTCTGGTCGTTGATGACAATGAATTATTCAGGGACTCAATTGTCGAGACACTGCGCAGGCAGGGCTATGAGTTAGAATCGGCCTGTAATGGATCTGAGGGGATCGATAAAGTTTCCTGCTATCCTTATGATCTTGTCATTTCAGATATGAAGATGCCCGGTATGTCGGGGATAGAACTGCTTGAGAAAGTAAAGCAGCTTGATCCGGAAATTCCGTTTCTTATCATTACTGCCTACGGAGCAATTGAGACCGCTGTTGAGGCCATGAAGAAGGGGGCGTTTGATTTTATTCAAAAGACCGATAACCTTATCAGCGAACTCGAACTGACAGTCAGCCGCACACTTCAATACCAGTCACTTTTAAAGGAAAATAAGCGACTCAAATCGGAACTGCGTGACCAGTGGAGTTTTATCGGTACTGGATCGGGCATGGAGCAGATCAGGACACTGGTTTCCTCTGTGGCAGAGAGCCGCTCGACAGTGCTTGTTACAGGAGAATCAGGTACAGGAAAAGAGCTTATTGCCCGCTCGATTCATTATCAGAGCCGCCGGAGCAATGGTCCTTTTGTAAAAGTGAACTGCGCGGCTCTGCCTGAGGGGCTTATTGAATCGGAACTTTTTGGTCACGAAAAAGGCGCATTTACAGGGGCAATCAAGCAGAAAAAAGGGAAATTCGAAGCGGCATCCGGAGGCACTCTCCTTCTTGACGAAATAGGGGAGATGCCAATGATGGCACAGGCAAAACTTCTTCGGGTGCTTCAGGAACGGGAGATAAACAAAGTAGGAGGGGATGAGCCGATAGAGATCGATGTGCGTATTGTGGCCACTACAAACAGAAACCTTGAGGAAGCGGTAGAGAAAGGGGAATTCAGGGAAGATCTCTATTACAGGCTAAATGTCATTCATGTTCATCTTCCTCCTTTGCGGGAAAGAAAAGACGATATCGCAAAACTTTCTGAGCATTTCATAAAAAAGTTCAATAACGAGAACGGTTTCAGCGTCGAGGGGCTTACGGAGGAATCACTTAAGGTACTTTTTTGCCACAACTGGCCCGGAAATATACGGGAGCTCGAAAATGCTCTGGAGAGAGCTGTTGTTCTCACACGTACCGGGCAGATCAAGCCTGAAATTTTCCAGTTCCGGAACCCTGAGGAACACTCTGCTGGTGCAGCGTCTTCACTGCAGGCCGGAATGACAGTTGCGGAGATGGAGAAGAAGCTCATTATAGAGACACTTAATCATTGCAGTCAGAACCGGACCAAAGCAGCGGAGATGCTTGGAATTTCGATCAGAACATTGCGCAATAAACTGAATGAGTACAATATGGAATGAGGAACTTGAATTGAGGGTTTCTTTACTATAATATTAGGTTAATATTAAAAAATTCATTTTGTCCGGAAACCGGGACCGTATCAGGCCCGAAATTAATCTTGTGTACCGGCAGAGTGTAGAGTCGCGGCTACTTTAACAGAGGACAGTATGAGGGGATTTAATACAAAGTCGATCAATGTAAAGACCGCTATAGCTTATGTGCTTTTGACCATTCTGAATGTTTCGATATTTGTGCTGATGGTCTTTGAGAACCAGCTTGATCTTATTGCCGAGAACTCGATTCTTAATAGTCAAAACAAGGGCAGTGGTCTTAAATATCGCATAGACAACATCATAAGAACTGAAAGCGATATCACAACCGTTGTCATCAATAAAATACTGAAGGATGCCGGTGCGCTGGGTATCAGCAATCTGACTCTCTTCAGCGAGGGCGGCAAAATATTTGTCAATATGGTAAACAACAAGATTGTCGAGAAGAAAACTGCAGAGGTCATGGAACTCAAGATGATAAACATGGCTATTACAAAGCAGGGGTTTGAAGATAAGCTGTTCTTTCATAGTGTTGACCGAAAGGAAAAATCGATCTCTCTTTATCTTCCGTTTACATACAGCAACGATAAAATCGGTGTGGCATCTATAAAACTGGTCATGAAAGATATTGACCGCCAGATGGGTTACCTGTATCGCCAATGTCTACTGATAGGCCTTCTTGTGGTAGTGGTACATCTCGTTTTTGCACTCCTTTTCTCAAAGATTATCCTTGTTCCGATCAGGAAGCTGAATGAGGCTACTAACATGATTGCTCAGGGAAAACTTGATATTAGAGTGCCTATTGTAAGACCTGATGAAATCGGGCAGCTCGCGTCATCTTTTAATGAAATGAGCGTTGCTCTTCAGAGAATGCGTGATGAAGCAAAAGGGGCAAACCCGCTGACCGGACTTCCCGGGAATATCACTATTGCAAGTTATATAGACGATTGCCTGAACAAAGGCAAAGTTATCTGTGTGTTATACTGTGATCTTGACAATTTTAAAGCCTATAATGACAAATACGGATTTACAAGAGGTGATGAGGCCATAATTTATACACGGGACTGCTTGCTGGCTTCCGCAAAGCGCAGGGATATAAAAGACGCATTTGTCGGGCATGAGGGTGGCGATGACTTTGTTGTGGTTACAGAATTTGAGTACTGGGAGCTCTTCGCCAAATCGTTTATAACATCATTTGACCGTGGCATTTATCAGTTCTATAACAGTGTCGATGCCAGAAACGGCTATATAGAATCTGTAAACAGGCGCGGTGAAAGACAGCGTTTTCCGCTCATGAGCGTATCGGTCGCTGTTGTCTCCAACAAAAATCGACCTTTCCGCCGTACAGCAGAAATGATAGCAATTGCAGCCGAAGTTAAAAAATATGTAAAGAGTATGGATGGATCCTGTTATGCCATAGACCGCAGGACAGGACCGGTCAGCCCTACTCAGCAGCTTAATAAAGATGCCATTCAGAAAGCACAGCCTACAAACCCCGGCCAGCAGGTATGAAAACCTTTCTCAAATTCTTCGGCATCATTCTGCTGATTGCCTTTACCGGACTTTTCAATGTCGGGCTGATCGATATACGTTTTGAGGAAATCCGCTATCTTCTGGGAACAATCGCATCTCAGGAAGACCTGTCCAGCACATTTGGAATCATCGCCAAATATGAGCTTATAAGGCACAGAATAGCTCATGGCGAGGAGAACGAGACCAACTATGAGCTGGAAGCAAAAATCCAGGCTCTTACATCCGGGGATCAGATCACAAAAAACGATGTCTGGATGAAAAACCGGTTCTACATAGTACCGGTAAAGGCGGTGCTAAACACTATCAGAATACTGCAGGGAAAGGAAATTAACAATCCCAAGGGAGACGATAAAATCTTCAGTGTCATTGAAATAGGATATTTCTGGGAAAGAAACCGAAGGTATGCAGAAGCTCTGAAGATATATGATGATGTATTGACAACTGCAAAGCTTGACCCCGAAGTGAAAGCCGCAGTCATGGTTCACCAGGGATTCTGCTACTCCATGATGAGTAATTACAGTAAATCAAAGCAAGTTTACGAAGAGGTTATTGCAAAATATCCAAATACTCAGGCGGGTATACTCTCATGGAAATTGATAGATTTTATAAGTTCCATGGAGAAGGAAAGGGCAAATCTCGAAAAGACCAGCATGGGTGAGATGGAGAGAGCAAAACAGTTTTATCTTCTTATGGATTTCCGTAATGCAATCAAGAACTTCTCTGTTTTCATCGGAAGAGATGTTCCCAAGGCGATGAAAGCCGAGGCACATTTTTATAAAGGAAGGTCTCACGAAGAATTGGGTGAAATAGATGAAGCGATAATGGAATACAAGATCGTTATTCAGCAGGACCAGACTAAAAACTGGTCAAGGCAGGCACATCGTAGAATGCTGATGCTTGGAGAGTTTTATGAACAGCAGAAGAGTATAGCGGAAGAGGCAAAAAAACAGCTTAAAGCATATCAGGATCAGATGTTTGTTGAGAACGTGGAAAGATACAAAAACTTTCTCTCCCCAAGTTCACTCAAAGGTGAACTTCAGAAAGATCCAAAGTATAAAGGTTCCGTAAAAGAATCTGCAAATGACAGTATTCTTAACATCATTAACCAGATTGGTAATCTTGATCTGTCTGGTGAAGAGGATGTCAAGAGGCAGAAGGCTGAGCAGATGAAAAAGACCCTTATTGCGCAGGGCAAGCTTTCCAGTGCCGAGATCAAGGAATTTGAGCGTCGTCAGGCCGTTGCCTCAAATCCCTACAGGCGTCCCAGCGCGCTAAAAAAGGAAATTGACGATCACACTGGCGAACTGAAATATATCTACAATAAGAAGCTTCGTGCCGGGACAAAACTCTCCGGCAGGATGCTTGTGGAGATAAGGATTGCTGCAAGCGGGGATATCAGCGGTGTAAATTTGATCCAGTCAAATATGGGAGATCAGGGTTTCGAAAAAAGTATACTCAGCCGTATTTCGACCTGGAAATTCAATGCGGTTCCGGACAGCCTTGGCGAGATTACTGTCAACTATCCTTTTGAATTTGATGAGGAGTTTTGATCAGGCTGTTACAGCCAGCAGCTCATCAATGCGGTTTTCATATCTGTGCGACTGTAGAATGGTTCTTCTGTTTGATTTCGTGAAACTGAATTCAGTACTGTAGCTTTCAAGAATTCCCTTTACAATTCCGCATATTTCATCCTGGCTGCTGAATGTATGAAAGTGGCACCCCTGAAGAGAATCGTACAGAAGCGGGACATTTTCTGTAAGCAGAATACATCCGGCTGCAAGTACATCGTAAACACGGGGGCTGATGTGCGTATCTGCATCTCCTGCCGGATCGTCAACAGACAGATTCAGTCCGATTCTGCTGTTCTTAAGTATCTGTGCTGACCAGGATTGATCTGTCCAGCTGTCATTGAGGATCATTGTATGCAGGGGACCATCATAATTTCTCCATCCGCTTCCCGCAATGGCAAGACGCAGCCCCGAAGCTGCAAGGGATTCGAGTACTTCTATTCTGTACCTGCTTGGAATCCCTATAAAAGCTGCATCGAATGGCCTTTCAGGGGATAATTCAGTATCATCACAGGTACTGCTGCTTGCGGTAGGGAGAAAGTGATATTTTGAACCGTTACGGCTGCAGAAGCCGGGGAGGGGACCTTTCTGGATAGCCAGAAAGTGATCGTAACCCGGAACTACATTTTGCCAGTATGATGCTCTCTTGTAGCTTTCATAAAACCAGTGTATAGTTTTAATTTTTTGTTTTTTAAGCAGTTTGAGGGTGAAAAGGGTAACAGGGCTCAGAGCGCCGGAGAGAAAAACGGTTGTTTCAAAATCAAGGCATGAAACAACAAGCGACTGGTTCAGCAGGTCGACTGAAATGTCCTCATCATTTACTTTCAGGAGATTTGCAAACCCGTTCTGGTATGCAAGACAGTCGAAGGCCTTTATATTTTGCGGGCCCAGTCTGTTTTTAATTACGTCTGCGGCATGGAGGGCAACAGCACGGGCAGCTCCCGCCGGTGGTATTGAAATGAACCATCGCTGAGTTGTCATGCAGTTAAATCACCTGCCGCAGGCAGTGAACAGATTCCGCCGCCTTTAAGCCCTTTGAAAAGAGCGACAGAATTGGCAAACTGGGCAGCTGTAAAAGGATCGTATCCTCTTGCTATACAGTGGAGGAAACCGCCGTTAAAGGCGCTGCCTATAAGTGTGAGATCCTTTACCGAATCGGAATGCTCCTGCGGCCTGAACTCCTCGATTTTTCCATCATACCCGATCATGCAGCCGTCAGATCCGGTCTTTACAACAACAATGGACACGCCCCTGTCCCACAGAAAGCCGATTACATCGAGAGGACGTTCATATCCAAAGAGCGCCTTGGATTCATCAGGAGATGAGGGAAAGATCACATCAATGAGCGGCAGAACGCTCCACAAACTCTCTTTTGCATCATCAAGAGACCATCGCTGGAGCCTCAGGTTAGGGTCATAAGCAACCATAATATCGTTGCTGTGGGCAAAATGGAAAGCTTTGAAAACAGAATGGCGCGCCGCGCGTGAAACAGACTGAAGCTCACTTGACGCGTATACGATTTTGCAGTTTTCGATCAGATCTTCATAAATCATTGCCGGAACAATAGATTCAGCGGCAGTACCGGGACGGTGGACAAGGTATTCCCTCTGATCGGGGTACCGTGAACTTGTGAAATAAATTCCATTGTAACCCTGGCTTGTGATAACGTGGTCGATATTGATTCCCTGAGACAGAAGCCGCTCTCTTATCATGCTGTGAAAGGGGTCACGGGATACTGCAGACAAAAGAGATACTCCTGAACCCAGACGGGCCGCTGTAACCGCAGTGATCAGGTCAGCGCCCCCAATATCCTTGTCAAATGTGCTGCACAGGCTCAGGTCGCCTTCACACCTGAACTCTACATAGCATTCTCCGATTACCAGAAGGTCATAGTCACGTATATGGATTGGTTTCATTTGGTTTTTTCCACAGCATTGCAGTCTGTATCTTCTGTGTGCATATTCAGATTAAAATAATACGATAGAGAGAGATTTGAATCAACAGAAAATCGTCTTCTCTTTCTGCATAGTTCTGCATAATTTCTGCTCTTACAAACCATTTACAGTTCTTCCTTCAGGATATTCAACCGAAAATTTAAAGGGAATCTTTACAGATTCTCCGGCTTTGAGTTTATAGTACCATTCCAGATACTCATGTTCATTTTTCTTAAGAGATGAAGAGTTTTCCTTCCATTTCGGTTCTATCAGCTCGACTTTGATCTCTTCACTGCCGGAAATTGGAAGCTGATCCCAGATGACGATCTCTTCTTCGGTCTTGCGGTTGTTTTTGACGCTGATCTGGTAATTAAAGACGAATTTTTCTTTTTTTGAAATAACGCCGTCATTGCGTCCAAGGCGGTTTATGAGCTTGTATTCTATCTTTACAGCCTCATCTACGCCCAGAAATGTCCAGAACTCCTCTTGAGGGGTAACCAGTTCCATATTGCTTATAGCCACAAAAGAGTTGTCAAGAAAGACATTCGCCGGCCCCGGGAGGAAACTGTATTCTGTGTTATTTTTCACTTTTGCTTTAAGGTATGCAAACTGTGAGAGTTTGGGAACCGAGGAATACCTGAAATGAGCAGGAAATTCATTAGTTACGATAGTAACAGTGTGTTCTTCATTGTCGCTGTTGATGGTATTAAGACCCGGGATAGCAAACACAACGGCTGTTGCGCCTGACTCCACCTGAGCATCTTCGAACTCAAGAGGTGCCTCTTCGGTCTCTTTTTTGAGCATCTCAATCTCACTATCATTAAACATCATCTGGTTCATCATTGCCGGAGCGGCTGACTTGGCCATAAGACGTTCACTTCTCCTGGGTTCAGGGCGGGGTTGGTAGATGTTAATATGCCACGGAGAGAGTTCCGGCTGGCTGCCACTGATGTGAGGAGTGGCGGTTGAGAGCTTGATCCGAACATCTTTCCAGTCTTCGCCTGTGCTCTGCCGCAGGGAGCCTTTGTAGGTCATTCTAAGGAGCTTTTTGTCGCTTATCACCCGCATTTCATAAACAGGTTTCCAGAATGGCCCGTAAATGATGTAGCTGAGCTCAAGATTCACTTTTCCGGGCTTCTCAAGCATGAATGATACAACAGCCTGGTTTTTGTCGGAACGCTCATCTCTTCCGAGGTCGGAAATCCTCCGTGCTATCAGGTGCAAACTATCTTCGAGAATCTGTTTCTGTTTTGAGGATGCTTGTATCTCTTTATCGAGATTCTCGAGACGGCCACTGTAGAATTGAACCATGTTGAGCCATTTAGTGTTATCAAGTTCTGGCGGCGGTACCTGCTGAGCAGCTCCCCGCTCTGTTACCTTAAGAGCAATGTTTTCAACAAATTGACGTTCGCTGTTGCACCTTTTGAGTCTATTTTCAACAACAATTATGGAATCCTTATAAAACTCAGATCTGGCGGAGAGGTATTTTGAAATTGAATCATAGTTGCCGGCAAGTTCTTTCCGGCGTATCTTTATGTCACGCAGGATACCGTTCCCTGTTCCATTTACAGTTACACTCTGGCTTTCAATGTTTTCTGGAAGGTTATCAAAGACAAGGTCATTAATACCCTGAGGCAGATCGCCGGAAAAAGTACGTGTTACCTGTGCTCTGTCCCGGAAAACTGTGACAGATGAAATCTTGTTGCGCACAACCTGCCCGCTGGCCTGTGCCGAGATGATAGATGCGAAAAAAAGACAGGCCAGATTTGAATATTTCATCTTTCCTCCGGATTTTATTTTAATCTGTGATTTTGTCAAAAAGGATTCCTTTTGGATTTGAATCAACATGATTGTTGAAACCTATTAATTTATTACCTGGCTTATACATCGGCCCTGATTAGATGCACAAGTCAGGTATTAGAATACTATAGAACAAAATAGTTTCAGTGCCTCCAAACCTGAAATGAGGAGACGAGAAAAAATGCAGCCAGGTGCAGATATCGGTGTAGTCGGTTTGGCCGTTATGGGACAGAATCTTGTTCTGAATATGAGCGATCACGGTTATACTGTTGTCGTATTTAATCGGACACTGTCAAAAATCGACCAGTTTCTGGCAGGGCCTGCAAAAAGCAGGGTAAATATTCTTGGCGCTCATGGAGTTGAGGAACTGGTTAAGAGTCTCAAAAGGCCAAGGAAAATATTACTGATGGTAAAGGCTGGTCAGGCAGTGGATCAATTTATCGCTGCACTGCTTCCATACCTTGAACCTGGTGATTTGATAATTGATGCCGGGAATTCGCACTACTCTGATTCGATGCGTCGAACACAGGCTCTGGAAGAAAGGGATTTACTATTTATCGGAACAGGTGTTTCAGGAGGTGAGGAAGGTGCAAGGCGAGGCCCTTCCATGATGCCAGGGGGATCTTTCGATGCATGGGCGCTTGTAGAGAAGCTTTTCAAAGATATTGCTGCAAAAACCCCTGATGGAACTCCGTGCTGTGAGTGGATCGGCTCTGATGGAGCGGGACACTATGTAAAGATGATTCATAATGGAATCGAATACGGTGACATGCAGCTTATAGCAGAAGCTTACCATTTAATGAAAACGGGACTAAATCTCACGAATTTCGAGATAAGCAGGATTTTTAAAGAATGGAACAAAACAGAACTTGATAGCTACCTTGTAGAGATTACCGGCGATATTCTGGCCCGCAAAGATCAGAACGGGGAATCCCTCGTGGATAAAATACTGGATTCAGCCGCGATGAAAGGCACCGGGGTATGGACAAGTGAGAGCTCGCTTGAGCTGGGGATACCATTGACTCTGATTACCGAAGCGGTGTACGCCCGCAGCCTTTCCGCACTTAAAGAGGATCGTACGAGGGCCTCGGAAATCATCGATGGCCCGGTACAGAAACTGGAAGGGGACAGAAATGTCCTCATTACAGAAATCAGAAAAGCCCTTCTTGCTTCAAAGATCGTCTCATATGCCCAGGGATTCATGCTCATGCGTGCGGCGGCTGAAAAGTTCAACTGGGATCTTGACTACGGAAGAATCGCCCTGATCTGGCGTGGGGGCTGCATAATTCGAAGCGCTTTTCTGGATCAGATAAAAGAGGCTTTTGACAGAAATCGATCCTTGAGCAGTCTTGTTGTTGACAGCCATTTCAAGGGGCTGGTCGATACATGCATCCAATCATGGCGTAATGTGGTCTCTGCAGCGGTAAAGGCCGGTATTCCGGTTCCGGCTTTCAGCTCTGCGCTGGCGTTTTACGACGGATACCGCAGCAGATGGCTTCCTGCCAATCTGATCCAGGCTCAGAGGGATTTTTTCGGAGCCCACACTTATGAGAGAACTGATAAACCCAGGGGAGAGTTTTTCCATACGGAATGGGCACAAGGTTGAAAAAACTACTAGTTTGACAAAGGATCTTTCAGCAGAACCCTTTGCACCGTGGCTCAAGAGGGGAGATCAGAAGATCTGTTCCTGCGGGCCGTTTCCCTGTTTCAAAAACAACGGTAGTGTCTACATTGCCTCGGGGAAAAAAATCACCGGTCAATAGAAGCCATTCCGGATTCAGCAGGTCCTTTACCTTTTCAAACAGGTGGTGTGTAACAGTCTCGTGAAAAGTTCCAACCATGCGGAATGAGTTGAGGTAAATTTTCCAGGATTTCAACTCAAGACACAATTTACCAGGGAGATAATAGAGACCTATAGAGGCAAAATCCGGATAACCGGTTTTGGGACATACACAAGTAAACTCCGGGAAGATAATCCTGATTACGCCACTTTTGGTTACCAATGGATCGTAAGGGCATGGGAATGTCTCCAGCAGGGGAAACCCTTCGGATTTAAGGGCATTTTCAAGGGAAATTACGTTCTCGTAAAACATCGGTTACCTTTCGTAGTTTTCATTGTAAAATCAGTATGTATTACCTAACTTATGCACCCGGATCAGGGCGAATTGCACTTATACCTTGTGCATAAAGGCTTTCACAAATCTTGATGCAAACCACCAGCGCGGTGCACCTTGCGATTTGCTCAAACCTTTCTGCTAAAAGGTCTAAATTTACTTCATCTCTTCCACAATGCATAAGTCAGGTATTAAAATAGTATTTGCGAAGCAGGGGAGATCGGTGACTTACACCGGGTTAACTCCCATCTGTCGAAGAGTAGGCAGAGCCAGGCAATGTAAGAGGGCTAATCATCTCCGCGTTTCATCTTCTTATAATTCTTAATAATTTTTCCGAATGTTTTTTCTTTTTTACGTTTTTCTAAATGAGACATTTCATAATAATCTGATTCTTTTTTAAGCTTCAGGTAATTCTTATATCTGTCCGGATCGATATTTCCCTGTTCAAGAGCTTCAATTACCGCACATCCCTTCTCATGAATATGTGTGCAATCTTTAAACAGGCACATTGTGCCAAGAGCCGCGATCTCGTCAAAGGTCTGCTCTATTCCTGATGCGACCTCCAGATTTCCAAGTTCTCTCATTCCCGGGGTATCAATGAAAATGCTTCCTGATTGAAGACGTATCAGCTGCCGTCTTACTGTCGTATGTCTGCCCTTCCCATCCTTTCCTCTTACTTCATTAACTCTTAAGAGCTCCTCACCAAACAGCTTGTTAAGCAATGAAGTTTTCCCGGCTCCGGATGAACCTAAAAGGCAATAGGTCCTGCAGGGTTGGAGTTCGTTTGACAACGATTCGATACCCTTAGAGGTAATGTTGCTTACAAGCAGATATCGGGAACCCAATCTGATCAACATTTTTTGCATTTCAACCAGTTCTGATGGTGAGAGCAGGTCAATTTTACTCATCACAATAATTGGCTCGATTCTGCTTTCATTAAGCATGACCAGATACCGTTCCAAGCTGTTCAGGTTGAGAGCATCTGCGGATTGAACAACCAATCCGAAGTCGATATTGGATGCTATTAGCTGAAAATCCACCTTTTTCCCCGGGGCCTTGCGTTTGAGAAGTGTTTTGCGGGGAAAAATATCATGGATTACAGCTATGGAAAAATTATCAAGCGGTTGAATTACCACCCAGTCGCCTGTTGTCGGGTAATCCGATATCTCATCAGCTGTAAACATGAATTTGCCGGAAAGTTCAGCCGGCATCTCATGTGTGCCATCACTTACTCTAAAGCTGCCCTTATTGACCTCTGTTATTCTGGCTGGAGAGAATTCGCCGTTATTGAGGCTGGAGAATGAGTTATGGAAAAAACTATCGAAGCCTAATGATTCAAGAACTTTATTCTGTTCTGTATTCATCTGCTTTCCTTGTGTGTATCTGGAAATATAATATCATGGAATTATGTAGACAGTGGGGAAAACAAGTTAAGTGGGGAAAAACCTTTTCGGCTTTTGCTGCCGTTTGTGTATATGATATAATGCCTAACTTATGCACCCGGATCAGGGAGAAATGCACTTATCGCTTGTGTATAATCTGGCTGGGGAGTTAATGGGAAGGGAGAGGATAAGACACGGTCGGGGGCGACCGTGGCACACAGATTGTGCTAAGTGTTATCTGCTTATGGTACTCAGATTGTTTTATGTAGCATTCACTTGTTGTGTGGAATTCTTTCTGAAGCGGTTTTTATCTGACTTTTGGGAATCCACTTTCCCAAAACAGCCGACAATTGTGAAATGGTGAAAGGTTTGGCAATAGCGTCTGTAAAACCGTGTTTGGGGGGATTGGCAATAACAGGATCATCGCTATACCCGCTCATCGCAATGACAGGGATATCGGCTCTTATCTCCTGAATACGGGGAAGAGCCTCTTTACCACCCTTTCCACCCGGAACCGTGAGGTCAAGAATGAGTGCGGCGATCTTTTTGCCTTTTTTTTCCGCCTCAGAAAATGATTCTATCGCTTCAAGGCTGGTTTTTGTCAAAATATATTCATAGCCTAGTGAAATAAGCATGTGGCTGGTCACTTTCAGAATGAAATCCTCATCATCCATGATAATAATGGTGCCGCTGCCCTCAGTTTTAGCTGTAAGTGGTTCATTATCGGTTATTACGGGCTTTTCCGATGCTGGAATGAGAACATGAAATATTGAGCCTTTACCAGGTTCTGATTGGACATCTATAGATCCGTTATGCCGCTTGACTATTGAATGTACGGTAGCCAGTCCCAGACCGTGTCCTTTTTCTCTGGAGGAAAAAAAAGGATCAAAAATCTTCTGCAGATGATCTCTTGGTATGCCGATTCCAGTATCTTTGATTGAGATCTTGATAAATTTGTTTTCTTTGTTGTTGGAATTCCCATGATTCTCAATTGTGGCCACATTGCAGGCGGATACAGTTATTGTCCCACCGTCAGCCATTGCTTGCTTGGCATTGATCACCAGGTTGTCGATTATCTGTCCAATAAGGTTTTCATCACAGTCACAGGGCCAGAGATTGTCGTCAATTTTAAAGTGACAGGCAATATTGGACCCGCTGAGTGCAAATTGCGTAAACTTCTTTAAGATCGGTGCCAGTTGAACAGTTTTCAAGGATGGCTCGCCTCCCTTGGCGAATGTAAGAAGCTGCCGGGTGAGGGCGAGTGTACGTTTAGAAACATCAAGAGAATCATCCAGATACTCTTTTACAAGGGCGATATTTCCCTTCAAGGCTCCGACTTTGGCCAGTTCCAAAAAACCAAAAACTCCATTCAGTAAATTATTGAAATCGTGTGCTATACCACCTGCAAGCACTCCTAAAGACTCAAGCTTCTGGGTTCTCTGCATTGATGTTTCAAGTTTCTGCTTTTCAGTTACGTCCCGGAATACAAGCACAACCCCTGTAATCTCATCTTTGCCGTTCCTGATCGGAGCGGCGCTGTCGGCGATCAAATGTTCAGACCCGTTTTTAGAGATAAGGACGGTGTAATCGGCCAGTTCGACAGTCGCTTTGGTCTCTAAGACTTTTGACACGGGACACTCACCGGGTTTGCGTGAAATTTCATTGACAATGTTGAAAATTTCCCGCAATGGTTTCCCGGCCGCTTCCTCAGCTTCCCATCCCGTAAGTTCGACCGCGGCTTTATTAATCGTAAGGATCTCGCCATTGATATTTGTGGTAATGACCCCATCACCTATACTGCGCAGAGTAATTGAGAGCTGCTCTTTTTCCTCTGCAAGGAGTCTTTCTACTCTTTTATAGTTGGTAATATCATGAAAAGTCCAGATCCTTCCGTAGTTTTGACCATCCTGGCTTAAAACCGGGCCGGTATATCTCTCAACCACCGTGCCGTCGGTAAGTTCTATTATATCAACATATGTTTCATCCTTGTTTTTGATCATGTGCTGAACGAGAGATAGGAAATTTTCCGGATCTTTTGTTTTCTGCATGACATAGTGAAGCTGCTTTTTTGTATCGTTACTTGATTGCACGTCCTCAGGTATTTTCCACATTTCCGCAACCCGGCGGTTCTGATAGCTCCTGTTACCGTTCTGGTCAATGATTATCATTCCGTCGCTTGTAGAGTTGAACAACGCTTCCAGAATTGCGGTTTTGAGGCGCAACTCTTCACGGCTGCACCGTAGTGCCTCTTCAGTTTCCCTGCTTTGCTTTATCTCTTTTGCCAGCTTCCTGTTAAGGGAAATGAAAATCGCTATTACAATCAGGATTATCAGAGATGAAATAAAATGTATTAGAATGTTATGCATGGGTAATGATACCAGTATCAGCAGGAAAAGGTTGAAGAAGAAGCATCTGTTTTTTGCCGGAAATTGTGCTAAAGCCGCGTCAGTTTTGAATTGATGTCCCGCACCTGTTTTTCCGAGATAACACTTAATAAATATTATTTCGGGACACGACAATAGTATAGTTAAAATTCGGGGGGGAAAGAATTTTCGTATTTGAAGGTAGTAGTCGTATATCCTCTTTAAATGTGATTGTCAAAAAAGCCTGTTTCAGTGTGGGGTGAATGGTGGTTCTACCAAGTCGAATTTTGCAGGAGGGCATAACACATCATCGCGACATTCCTTTATTTTATCCCCATGAGCAATCATCCAATAAATGATCCTCACGATAAATTTATAAAGAATAACCTGAGCCGGATAGATTCGGCGAGAAGCTTTATTGAGACCTATCTTCTGGATCGCATCAATCTGAGCATAGATTTACTCAACCTGAGGTTATTCCAGAATGACAGTGTCGACACCAATCTTCTGGAATACCTCTCCGATCTGATATTTTGTACTGAGACTATTCCGCAGCGTCGCCAGTTTTACCTGATTATTGAACATAAAAGTTTCCCGGACAAGAATATTGGAATGCAGATGGACAATTATATCCACGTCATAAGGGAGAATCATGCAAAGTCGGATGAGTATAAAAATGATCTGTTTTACATCGTGCCGGTAATACTCTACCATGGTAAAAGGAAATGGGACATATCCAGGGCGATTCCACCCATAGGAAGGTTTGATGGAGAGATTTCCAGATTCGCCCAGACTTTGAATTATGAATTTTTTGACATTTCCCGTATTCCGGATGACCGGATAAAGGGAAACGCTCTTCTAAGGATTACATTTTTAACGTTGAAATATATACACAGTCCTGAATTAGTAACGAAACTCAATGATATTCTCGTAATTTTTAGGGAGTTAGCCAAGGAACGGGATATTGCTATCGATTTGAACGCGTTTTCTTTGTACTTAGAAAATGCTGCGCCAAAGAGTATAAGGAAGAGGTTATTGCAAAGGATTCTTGAGTGGAAAAATGGGGGCACGAATATGGAAGTATCCAGGGTGTTTCAGACTGTTAAAAATGAGGGCATTGCCGAAGGTATGGCCAGGGGTAAAAATGAAGGCATTGCCGAAGGTATGGCCAGGGGGAAAAAAGAAGGGAAAAAGGAAGGGAAAATAGAAGAAAAGACCGAGGTTGCAGCAAACATGCTCAAACGCGGGATGTCAAAGTGTTTGATCTATGAGATAACCGGACTTTCTATGAAGAAAATTGATCAGATTGAGCGGGAACAAGGAAAACAAAGGCCGTAGACAATCTTGTTTAGCGCAGGATTCTTGAGTAGAAAAATGGGGGCACGAATATGGAAGTATCCAGGGTGTAATCTCGACCGTATCACCTGAAAAGTTCTTCAGTTTCTGGTCGGCTGGTAAAGCTACCATTCCCCGATCCATGACACTGGAATTACAATCCACAGGAACTAAGGTCAACAGTAAAGGCAAATCTGAATTTGTAATTACAAATTATTCAGTGATGGGGCGTACAGTTAACGTGAGAGAAGAGGGAAAGAAAGATACCGGTGCCGGTACCTGCTCTGGAGTGAGCGCCAATATTGCTTTACTCACTAATCTAATGGTATTTTTTTAGTTTATGCACTTAAGGCAAAATGATCCATATCGAGGAGGCAGTAATTGGATTTCATGAATTCAGTTCTTATTATCGGCAGCGGAGGACGGGAACACGCGATTTTGAAGGCTCTGCTGCGCTCTGACAGGCCGCTTTGCATGTATGCCTATCCGGGAAATCCGGGGATGGAAAGGGATGGGTGCATGCTGGTTGACAGGGAGATAAAGAGCTGGAGCGATCTTGCCGACTGGGCGTCACAAAATGAAATCGATCTCACAATTGTCGGCCCCGAGGCCCCGCTTGTAGATGGCATTGTAGATATCTTCAAGAAGGAGAAGCTGGCTGTTTTCGGGCCTACAAAAGCCGCCGCAGAGATCGAAGGAAGCAAGGCGTTTTCTAAAGATCTGATGAAGAAATACAATATCCCGACTGCCGCATACCGCACCTTCACCGATAAAAAATCTGCTCTCAAGTACCTCAAGGAAAAAGGCGCTCCCATCGTAGTAAAAGTGAGCGGACTCGCTGCTGGAAAAGGCGCCATTGTCTGTGAAACTGCAGAAGAAGCAGAAAATGCACTCGTTGAAATATTCGATGAAAAAAAGTTCGGTGAAGCTGGTGCCAGGGTTATACTCGAAGAAAAGATGACCGGCGAGGAAGCATCTGTGTTCGTAATCACCGATGGAAAAAAATATCGTATCTTACCTGTTTCCCAGGACCACAAAGCAGTTGGTGACGGTGACACCGGCCCAAATACCGGTGGGATGGGAGCCTATGCACCTGCTCCACTCGTCGATGAAGATCTTCTCTCAAGAATCGAAAAAGAGATCGTCAAACCGGTACTGAATGCTATGGAGCAGGAAGGCCGTAAATATCAGGGACTGCTCTATTACGGCATCATGGTAACTCCCGACGGACCCAAAGTGGTAGAATTCAACTGCAGATTCGGTGATCCCGAAACACAGGCTGTTTTACCTTTAGTAAACTGTGACTGGTTTGAGATGTTTAAGTCATGCGCAACAGGGAGAATGACCGATAAGCCATGGACTGTCAACCAGGGCTACTGTGTTTCAGTAATACTGGCCTCTGAGGGATACCCCGGTTCGTATGAAAAAGGGAAAGTGATCAGCGGCATCGATGAAACTGAGCGGGAAAAAACCAATGTCGATGTTTATCACAGCGGAACGATGTTTAATAACCAGGAACAGCTTGTTACTAATGGCGGACGGGTACTGGCGGTGAGTGCCTGGGCTGACACGCTTGAGGAAGCGATTGAGACTGCTTATCTAAGTGTTGATGGGATAAATTTTGAGGGGAAGATGTATAGGAGGGATATCGGTGCTAAGGGGTTGAAGAGGGTGGAGGGGCAGGCCAAGGTGGGGGGATAGGATTAGGATAAAGGGGAGAGCTTGTGTGGAGAATTCGGCGACGCATAAAGATAATAAATCAAGAGCAGAGCAATAAAAGTAAAGAAGCACAGCACAGATAGCTTAAACGGGAGACAGATGAAAGCAGCAATTGTGATGGGGTCGAAATCGGATATGCCGCTTGCGGAAAAAGCGGGAGAAGTTTTTAAGGAATTTGAAGTGGATTTTGAGACGCACGTTATATCGGCACACAGAAATCCAAAAAAAATCAGCAAATTCTGTCTCAGTGCGCAGGACAACTACAATGTAATAATCGCCATCGCAGGTCTCGCCGCACACCTTCCGGGCGTTATCGCCAGCATGACAGTTCTTCCGGTAATTGGAGTTCCGGCTGAAGGTGGACCGCTCAGGGGTGAAGATGCGCTTCTTTCAATCGTCCAGATGCCTCCGGGGATTCCGGTCGCCTGTGTTGGTATTGGAAATTCTAAAAACGCAGCACTGCTTGCAGTCCAGATTATGGGATGCAAAGATCCCTCACTGCTTGCCAAAATGAAAGAGTACCGCAAACAGTTCGGGGATGATGAAGCCTGAGAGAATTCCGCTCCAAACAGTCCTGGAATCCACTGAAAAACTGATGCGGGTGATCCGCTCTATTCAGGCAGGAGCAGTATTTGTGTATCCCACGGAAACTATCTATGGTATCGGTGGAAGGGCAGATCTGCAGTCAGTCAAGGACCGGGTTTACAAGGCTAAAAACAGGCCGCCTTTGAACCCTGTCATACTTATAGCTTCAAAACGCAGCTTCTTTGCATCCTCCGGCCTGAATTTTCCCCATGCGGCAGAAGATTTGATGAAGAGATTCTGGCCCGGACTCCTCACCATAGTGCTCCCATCCGCACAGAACCCCGAGGGGACCGCAGTACGCGTTTCCGGGCACCCTTTTATTAGAGAGGTTTTTTCCGGTCTTGTGGCCCCGCTTATCTCTACCAGCGCCAATCTTAGTGGCCAGAAGTATTCACCTGATCCTGATATAATCTATGAAACATTCAGTTCATCTGTAGACTTCATGATTGATGCCGGCCCCCTCCCGCCATCTGCACCCTCTACAGTTGTTAAAATCTCTAATGACAATAAAATATCCCTTATACGGGAAGGCGCAGTCTCATCAGCAGAGATTTTCCGCACTGTATCCTGAAACACCTTTAAACAGGTTGACCTCTTCAGTAACTGTGTATATAATTTAATCGCAACACATGTCAGAGACTGACAGCCGTGTATCTTTCTACCTTAAAGGAATCACCATGAGCAGCAAGCATTGCAGGTTATATGATGAAAATCTGGTACATAACATAATAGTTTCTTCCGGACTGTCGGTTTACGAATACCTGAAAGAGCACAGAGGGGCAAACTCCGATGAGATTTGTGAATTTCTGGAGTTAAACGCCGGATGTATTATTGAGGAAACAATCGAGCAGATTAACAGCGCAGAAGAGTACCCGGAGCAGGATGATAATGATAACGATGACGGTGATGAGAAGGATGATAGCTGGACAGATTATAGAGATTATCAATGAAGTTTGATGGATGTAAGCCTGGAAGCCGGTCACAGAAAATGGCATGGTGATAATTGCGATCTCAAGCTGCATGCAATTGGTGGTTGCAATGTAACTAAGGAAATATTAGTTTAAACAGTCCGCCGAAGTGGCGAAACTGGTAGACGCACTGGACTCAAAATCCAGCGGTGGCAACACCATCCCGGTTCGATTCCGGGCTTCGGCAATTACTCAAAAACCGCATTTTTAAGTAAATTAGGACAGAGAAAGACTGCCTTTTTTGTTTCTTCTCCCTATCCCGCTTTTCCCCCTTATTTCTCGCTTATTCCCAATGTTTCCGTACAAATTTCGTACAGTCACTTGTAAATCTGAATATTACAGTACTATGAAGAGAATTCAGGCACCCTCCTCATCTTCCTGGCCAGAGTTCTCAACGATCTCTTCTCCCAGTCCCGCCACTGCTCATAGTGCTCAAACATCCGTTCGCATCTCTTGAATTCAGGACCGTGTATAACATGTCTTCCGTTTTTACGGTACGGAGGAACCGCAATGTGAAGCATCTCATGGTACATCACTGCCTCAATCGCAAACTGCGGGACATCTGGATGATTGTAAACTCCGGCAATAGTAATCAGATGAAAACCGGTGCCGTCAGCGGCAACCCTGGAGCTCTGGTAAGATGTAAGAGAAGATCGGGAACCCCAACGAAGCAGCGCGCGAAGAGAACCATCGAAGTATTTATTATTGATACTCTCAAAGATAGACCGCAGATCAAATTTGCAGCCCATGGTCCTCTTTTCAAGCACCTCCGGCTTTACGCTTGTACTCCGCAGTGGAATATTCAATTCTTTTATATAGGTTTGAATCCGGTGCTCAAGGTTCGCCTTTGATTTCCTGACAAGCGAGGATTCTTTTCTTCTGTTGGAAATAGGGAGAAGTGCCCAGTCAATTAGGGCCGCCTTTATTTCATCGGGGGCATTTTCCAGATAGGATGGAATGGTGAGTGTGCGATGTCCGCTCAGCCTGCTTATCTTAACATGCCAGCTTTTTCTCATGCGGCTGCTGAGAAAAACGGTCAGTCCTTTTATATTCTTGAGATCTATCACTTTATCGTACTCGGAATCCTGCTTCGCTACCAATCTTACTCCCGGAGATTAGAATATAATGAACCGGCTGCACAAAAACCTGAAATTTGGCCGATCTCATGGCAATTCGTTAATAAATTCAGTAGTCAAATGTTCATAATCAAACAGTAATTACGATCAGGAATAAACAATATGTTATTTTTTCATAAACTGGCGGGTATTTATCAGGCTTTTAAATCCAGATCTGTTTGACCAAAAATAATGAATAAAAAACGAGTCATGGTAGCAATGAGCGGGGGGGTCGACTCCTCGGTGGCAGCGTATCTTCTGTGCCGTCAGGGGCACGATGTGGCAGGTGTAACGATGTGCCTGGAGATAGCCGACAAATCGGGAGTGCCAAAGCACTGCGGTACAGATGCTGTCGGGGATGCCCGAAAAATCTGCGATATCCTTCAAATTCCCCATCATGTACTTGATTTTTCGGCAAAGCTGTTTTCAGATGTCATACAGGATTTTATCGATCAGTACACAGAAGGACGCACACCTAATCCCTGCGTGCGCTGCAACCGGCTCCTGAAGTTCGGATCACTCCTTGACTACGCCCAATCGTGCGGTTTCGATTTTATAGCCACCGGTCACTATGCCGGAATCGCTTTGCATGAGGGGAAACCGGTTCTATGCCGCCGCATTGATGATCCCAAAGATCAGACTTACTTTCTCTACAGCATCCCTTCGTCAAAACTCGACAAGATCCTCTTTCCACTTTCAGAACTTGATAAACAGCAGGTAAGGGAAATCGCTCAGGATGCAGGCCTCCCGGTGGCATCAAAACCGGAAAGCCAGGAGATCTGTTTTGTTCCCGACAACAATTACAGGGCATTCCTGAGGAAATACGAATCGTTTAATTCAAAGCCCGGCGATTTTGTCAACCTCAGGGGTGAGATTCTTGGCACTCACAGGGGGATCAGCGACTACACTGTCGGACAGAGAAAAGGTCTGGGGATCGCCTCCGGAAAGCCGCTTTATGTTCTTTGCATCGATAAAGAGCATAACCGGGTCGTTCTGGGTGACAAAGATGAGCTTGGAGCCGAAGCGCTCATTGCTACTGATGTCAACCTTTTCATGGACGGAATACCTGAGCAGATCACTGCCAAGATCCGCTATTCCCAGCATGATATTCCGTGTAAAGCAAAGGTCGGTACCGATAAAAAACTGGAGGTAAGGTTTGAAAAAGCTCAGGATGCAGTGACTCCGGGGCAGTCGGTTGTGCTCTATAAGAGAGAGCTTGTGGTCGGGGGAGGGATTATCGAGAAGGCAGTGAGATAAATGCTATGAATAAAGACGTTCCTCTGCGGGCAACAGCGAAATTTGCGACAACTGGCTATATTTGTTGATCCAATTGGCCGCGAATCTCGAAAATACACTCGGCGATCACTTCAATCGGGACTACATTGCTCATTCTTCCTCCATAACGTGTTTCTGTTACCGTTGTTACCGCTGCCGTTACACTCAATCGACGAATCACAGCGGATTCGCCTCTTTCGTGCGACTGGCGCAGCGAATTCTCGCCCGGCCACGCTTGAAAACTGAATGTTTAGAGGTAACTATAAGTATGCGTGTATTATTTTTTTGATATCAATGAGTAAACTAAATCCTCAAAAAGAAGATAGCTCTTTCAGGGTTGTCATCAACCAGAATAATGGCAATTGGCTTTTTTTTGAGCATCCGGTACAGGTACTGCAGACAGAGAATCACTCTGATGTAAAACACCTGCTTGAAGTCATTGAAGAGAAAGTTGCGGAAGGTTTCTATGCTGCCGGGTTCTTAAGCTACGAGGCGGCTCCGGCGTTTGATCCTGCTTTAACTGTTTATGAGTGCAAAGGCTTTCCACTGCTCTGGTTTGGAATCTTCAAGGAGCCAGACATTGGGCCTTTACCTTCAGGGAACCCGGAATTTCACTATGTTTCGGACTGGGAACCAGCGATGGATTTTTCTGTGTATCAGTCAGCGATAAACAGAATAAAATCTTTTATCGAATCCGGAGATTCCTATCAGGTAAATTACACTTTCAGAATGCGTTCCGGGGCAGTGGCTGATCCATGGCAGACGTTCCTTGCTGTCACTGAGAATAACCCCATGCCTTTTGCCTCATATATTGACACCGGAAAACATGTAATAAGCTCTTTTTCTCCTGAACTTTTTTTCAGTCTCGATGGTGAGCACATTGTGACCCGTCCGATGAAAGGCACTGCCCCAAGGGGCCGGTTTATATCCGAAGACCTGGAAAATGCCCGGAACCTGTATATCTCGGAAAAAGACCGTGCCGAAAACATAATGATTGTCGATATGCTCAGAAACGATCTGGGCAGAATAGCACGTGTAAATTCTGTAGAAGTAAAAGATCTCTTCAGGGTGGAAAAATACCAGTCCGTTCTGCAGATGACCTCGCAAGTGTCTGCAACAACCGATTCCCCGGTAAGCGAGATTTTCTCTGCTCTTTTCCCCTGCGCATCTGTGACCGGGGCACCCAAAGTCAGGACAATGGAGATCATAAAAGAACTGGAGAAATCACCCAGAAAAATTTACTGCGGTTCAACAGGGTACATTTCTCCGAATAGAAAAGCCGTTTTCAGTGTTGCTATCAGAACTCTTCTGTTCGATAAAGAAAACAACAGGGCAGAATACGGAACTGGAAGCGGTATTATATGGGACTCTGATGCCCGTAGAGAGTATGAGGAGTGCCTTACCAAAGCAGAAGTCATAGCCCGTAAATCCCAGAGATTCGGCCTGATTGAAACTATGCGCTGGTCACCGGAACAGGGATATTTCCTTCTGGAGAGGCACCTGAGGCGGCTTGAAAATTCGATGGGGTATTTTGATTTTTGCGGCGATATCGAAAAGGTAAAACAATACCTGTTTTCATTAGCCGGTCAGTTTGAGATAAGCCCGATTCGCGTTAGAATCGAAGTAAGCAGGGACGGCCGGATAAGCCACACCGTTTCCCCGCTGAATAAAACCGATAAAGAATCTTTACTAGTGGGGATTGCATCGTTACCTGTGCATTCTTCGGACCGCTTTCTCTTTCATAAAACGACGAACAGGTCTGTGTTTACTGATGCTGTGAAAGCCTGTCCAGGCTTCGATGATATTCTGTTGTGGAACGAGAGGGGAGAAGTTACGGAGACTACAATAGGGAACGTAGTCGTGGAGTTAGAAGGCGAGCTGTTTACCCCTGCAATTGATTGCGGACTGCTTCCGGGGACCTTTAGAGAGGAGCTGCTAAGCAGGGGGGAAATAAAAGAAGCGGTTATTTCTGTGGAAGAATTGAGAAACTGCAACGCTGTGTACAGGATAAATTCGGTGAGGGAGTGGGAGAGGGTGGTTGTGGAAGGTTGGGGGTAAGAGCGGCATGTTAGATAAAATCGCCAAAACTGCCGGCAGCTAAAAACTATTGCGGCCTCCCGAAAAGAGCTTAGGGATGTCCCTTTTGAACTCTTAATTCCTGACTTTTAACTCTTGACTTGTGACTTTCGACTTGCTACTTGTGACTTTCGACTTCCAATACCTCCGTTGCCGCATTTATCACCTTGTCTAAATCTTCCTTTGAATGGGCCCGGGAGAGAAAAGATGCCTCAAACTGGGACGGTGCGAGATAAATGCCCTTGTCAAGCATTCCGTGGAAAAAACGACCATAGAGTTTTGTGTCGGATCTGCGTGCCGAATCAGCATCTGTGACTTCCCCGCTGTTAAAGAACAGGGTCATCATGGAACCGGCACGGTTCAGGGTTGCCTTTACTGAAGCTGCTCTGCAGCCCTCAAGGAGCCCTTCAGCCAGATAGGCTCCGTTCTGTTCGAGCTTTTCGTAAAAATCCGATTTAGAGTGGATCTGCTTGAGTGTGGCCAGTCCTGCACTGACTGAAAGAGGGTTTCCGGAAAGTGTCCCGGCCTGGTAAACGGGCCCGCTGGGGGAAATGAGTTCCATTATCTTTCTGCTTCCGCCATAAGCTCCAACCGGAAGCCCGCCGCCGATAATTTTGCCGAAAGTTGTCAGGTCAGGCTTTATGCCGTAAAGCTCCTGGGCACCTCCGGATGCCACCCTGAAGCCGGTCATTACCTCATCGAATATAAGGATGCTTTTATCCGATTCGGTAAGCTCTCTCAAGCCTTGAAGAAATTCCGGGCGGGGGAGGATCACTCCCATATTACCAACCACAGGTTCCACTATGACTGCTGCAATTTTACCTTGATGAGAAGTAAAGAGATTCTTAACTGATTGCAAATCGTTAAATCGGGCCAGAAGCGTATCTCCTGCAGTTCCGGGTGTAACTCCGGGACTATCGGGAACACCAAGAGTCGCGGCTCCCGAACCGGCTGCAATAAGGAAACAGTCAGCGTGCCCATGATAACATCCGTCAAATTTTATTATCAGGTTCCGCCCTGTGAAGCCCCTTGCCAGTCTTATGGCACTCATTGTGGCCTCTGTGCCGGAATTGACAAATCGAACCATCTCAACAGATGGAACCAGACTGGTGATAAGTTCTGCCAGTTCTGTTTCCGCCTCTGTAGGGGCTCCGAATGAAAGGCCGCTCTGAAGAGTCCGGCTTATGGCCTCTGTGACTGCAGGATGTGCATTGCCCAGAATAAGCGGCCCCCAGGATCCTACAAAATCGATGTACTCGTTGCCATCGATATCGGTAATGTGACACCCTTTCCCGGATGCTATAAAGGCGGGTGTCCCGCCAACTCCCTTAAAAGCCCGCACTGGTGAATTAACGCCGCCGGGAATGGATATTCTGGCTCTGTTGAACGCTGTCTCACTCTTCTGTCTATTTGTATTCTGCATATCACTTCTTTCCTGTTAGGAGTATCTTGCGCCTATTGAGCGGAGTCGAAGTGTGTGCCATTTAAAAAACTCACGGTAGTACGTTTCGACTCCGCCCAATAAACTCTATTTTAAACTTATGAGCTGACCCGAAAGGGCGATACTTCCGCTCAGTTGGTGAAACGGTTTAAGAATCTATTCAGCAAGTTTCCTGCCTTGAATAAAAAATGTTGACATGATCGTCAGATTTGCTTATTTTGTTAAAAGACAACTAAATTGATCGACAATGTAAATTATGCTGACTGCAAGCGGGCCTGGCAAAGAGCGTAATGAGTTTTGGCAAAATCGACAATCTCTGTTCAGTTCAGGAAATCTGCTCTCAAATCGAAATCGAAATAAAAGTAAACTGTATGTTTCACTGGACGAGCTGGCAAGGAGAGAGAATGAGAGCAAAGAATGTGAGATGTTTGACATTTAGCTAAATGTTCATAAATGTAATAAACAAATGCCTTTCCATACTCAATGGAGAATTAAATGAAAATAGCAGAAAATATCGGCGCACTTATCGGAAACACTCCTCTGGTCCGCATAAACAGTCTTAACCGGGACGGAAAAGCGGTGATCGCCGCAAAACTTGAGATGTTTAACCCTATGTCCAGTGTAAAGGACCGTATCGGCAAGGCCATGATTGATGAAGCCGAAAGGCTGGGATTGCTCAAAAGCGGCTCAGTAATAATCGAACCTACAAGCGGAAACACCGGGATTGCCCTTGCATTCATCGCCGCATCCAGAGGCTATCGCCTGATTTTAACCATGCCGGAAACAATGAGCATTGAAAGACGCAAGCTGCTCAAGGCTCTGGACGCTGAGATCGTTCTTACTGATGGGTCAAAGGGAATGAAAGGGGCAATTGCCAAAGCAGAGGAACTGTCAGGCCAGATAGAGGGTTCATATATGCCGCAGCAGTTTAAAAACCCGGCTAATCCAGAAGTGCACCGCAGAACAACTGCAGAGGAAATATGGCGCGATACCGATGGCAAAGTTGACATACTGGTTTGCGGAATCGGGACCGGCGGAACGGCTACAGGGGTTTCGGAAGTCTTAAAGAGCCGAAAACCCTCTTTTAAAACAATCGCAGTTGAACCGGAGACATCTCCTGTGCTCTCCGGAGGGCATCCCGGGCCGCATAAAATTCAGGGGATCGGTGCCGGTTTTATTCCCGATGTGCTCAAGAGGGAGCTTCTCGATGAGGTAATCAGGGTAAAGGATAACGAAGCGGGGGAGACCGCACGTGCTCTTACGCGGACCGAGGGTATCCTCACAGGGATCTCCTCCGGAGCGGCTCTTTACGCAGCACTGCAGGTGTCAAAAAGAGAAGAGAACCGGGGAAAGCTTATCGTTGTCATTCTTCCCGACACTGGAGAAAGGTACCTGAGCACATGGTTATACGAAGATGTATCGGCGGGTCAGGCGTGATTTGTCCCGGTAATAATTACAAAGTATAATTGGGCCTTAACAGAATATACCTTTACAGAAGGAACAGTAATGAGCAGTCAATACCGTTTTGAAACACTTACGGTTCATGAAGGTCAGGCAGTCGATCCCACTCAGTCAAGAGGCGTTCCGGTCTACCGTACTTCATCGTACCTTTTCAAGAGCACAGAGCACGCGGCCAGCCTCTTTGCGCTAAAGGAGCCGGGCAATATCTACAGCCGTATCATGAACCCCACAAACGATATCCTTGAGCAGCGGGTAAGCCGCCTTGAAGGCGGCGCGGCCTCGGTAGCCCTGGCCTCAGGAACTTCTGCTATTTTCTACTCCATAATTACCCTGGCATCAGCCGGTGATGAAATCGTTTCAGCATCAAACCTCTATGGGGGCACATATTCGATGTTTGATGCGATTCTCCAGCAGTTTGGAATAAAAACCCGATTTGTCGACCAGCGGGATCCGCAGAATTTTCGCAAGGCAGTGAACGACAAAACCCGGGCTTTTTTTGTGGAAACGATAGGAAACCCTGTTCTTGACTTTACAGATATTGCCGGAGTGGCTCAAATCGCTCATGAAAACGGTCTGCCGCTTATTGTCGACGGCACATTTACAACACCATACCTTTTGAAAACCATCGGGCACGGTGCCGATATAGTTGTAAACTCTCTGACAAAATGGATGGGCGGCCATGGATCGGCTATCGGCGGCATTATCACCGATGCTGGTGTGTTTGACTGGAAAAAAGGCCGCCACCCACTTTTTAGCGAACCGGACCCAAATTATCACGGGCTCAGATGGGCCCTGGATCTTCCTGAGTCACTGGCTCCAATCGCTTTTGCTTTGCGGCTGAGAACGATTCCGCTTCGTAACCTTGGCGCCTGCCTTTCTCCTGATAACGCCTGGATCTTCCTTCAGGGGCTTGAAACCCTTCATTTGCGGATGGAAAGACACTGCTCCAATGCCCTCAGGGTTGCATCCTTCCTTAAGGGTCACAAAGCGGTCTCCTGGGTACGGTACCCGGGCCTTGAAGGGGATCCGGCTCATGAGACTGCAGCCAGATACCTCAAAAGGGGGTTTGGAGGTATGGTGGTTTTCGGGCTTAAAAAAGGATATGATGCAGCCGTAAAGCTGATCGATACCATTAATCTCTTTTCTCATCTTGCAAACGTGGGTGATGCCAAAAGCCTCATTCTTCATCCGGCCAGCACATCTCATTCACAGCTCAGCGAAGAACAGCAGCTCTCAGGCGGGCTCACTTCCGACCTTATAAGACTTTCTATCGGAATAGAGCATCCTGATGACCTGATTGAGGCACTGGATGAGGCTCTGGCAAAAGCAGACGGGTAAAAACTTGACAGAGAGTGGGCTGCAAAGGATCAGATAGAATCGTAATACCTGAGGATGCTTCTTTCGTATTCGGTGTCGATTTTCTGATTCGGGGTGAATCTTGGGGCATTCTGGAGCTGCTGCTGGGAGAGGGTACAGAACAGTCTGGAAGAGCCCCAGTCGAATGCCTTTACAAAATGCAAGGTGAGAAGGACGAACTCATCAGAATGACTGTTCTGGAGGTTGATGACCAGGTATTTAATACTCCAGTCGGAATCATCTATGAGCAGCTCAGCAATAGATGAATGGTCACCGTCAGTGGTCTGGATGCGGTAGCCTTTAATTTCCAGTGCACTGCGCAGAGTTGTGCTGTACTGAACATCCTCTTCCGGAAGCCCGAAATCCGCTTCTGTGAGGTTATCATCTACCGGCTCTTCAGGGAGAATCTCTTCTGTAGTGTCGCTGAGAATTTCATCGGAATCGGGAGAATCGATTTGTCCGGGAATAGGACTGCTTAGATCCTCTGTCGGCGGAAACGGTTCATCTATACCCTTGACCATAAGCGTATCGGTTTCGCTGTCCTGCCCCTGGTATTCGGGCCACTCATAATAGCGTCTCAGGGCGATTTCGTGTTGCCTTGAGATGGGCAGATCGATGCCAATTTCAGGGCTGTTTTTGATTTTTGAGGAAGAGAGTGCTATGTGGATCTCTCTTTGTTTGAGATCGGTTTTACCCACCGCAAAGGGGGAGATAAGAGTCCGGGTTGTACCGGTGTTATTTGTTTCCAGCACAAAATAACGTACCACCCACTCCTGATCATCAAAATAGAGATCACGGCATGGCCCTGCGTACCCGTCAAAAGCCAGATAAGTACAATCCATCAGTTGGTTGCTGTTCCAGATCATACTTAAGTTTAGTGCAAAATACAGGCCGAACCGGAATCCGGGGGATGTCTCTGCAGAAGAGACCTATTTTTCACGCTGCTTGACAGTGTAGTGAATTGTCTGTTCCACAATTTTCCCATCCCGGATCACGTATGTGTTTGCGCCGTCATCTACAAACGAATCGTCGGATTCTGCCTGCCATTCCAGGAAAGCCAGTTCCCCGTACAAAGAGCGGTTTGTAAAGAGAAAATCAGCTTCTGGAATCTGGTTTTCAAGGCACCTGTACATTTCTCTCAAACCGTTTCTTCCAAAGAATATTCCGTAGCTTGTCAAAAGTATGCAGTCGGATGAATAGTTTTGCTCAATGTCGGCCTCCATGTTCCAGTCTAAGTAAAACAGGAGATGACTTTCGAAGACTTCTTTTGTGTCACGCATTTATCCTCCGGGTCAGGTGGACAGAAGTTGTTGATTTTCGAATTAACTTCTTAGATCTCTCAAGAAGCGCTTCTTCAGTGTCGAAGTTTTCACCTGGAGTCCGGTGTGCGGAGTCCAGCCAAACTGAATTTTCTCCTTTGGGCTTTGCTCAATGCACTACTTCCGCTCCTCACCAGGCTATTATAGGGCCTCGACCTGGCACAGTCGGCTTACAATGGTGATCTAAACAGAACTAATTAACTATCGAATCCTGTACCATCAACAGGCATTTTTTTCCACGGTTTAGGCAGATCATTCCCCTGGGCAGGGGAAAAAAATTCCTTTCTGATCAAAACAGGCTGCTTGGTGGATCTTAAGTCATTGAAATAACTGGCTTTAAGAATAAGTCACGGGGAGGTATTCTGTTGGCATAGAGCTTGCATATATATCCCCACGAAAAGTGTTCTCTCAATCGGGGCTACTTCATGAAGCTAAAACTTAAAGACATAATAGCAATCGCAGTCGTAACGGTCATTTCATTCCCTGTGCTCTATATCCTGCTGATGTTTCTTACCGGTGTTGCACATATCGAATTTGAGCAGAAGAAAGAGACTCCTCAGGAGGACAGAAAAGTGGAATTTATGAAACAGACCGCACGTAAAGATTCCCTTGCAGAGCTCAACTCCCGCACTTTTCAGGCTCTTCAGAAAGAGCGGGCCCAGATAGAGAACGACCGCGCCCGGCTCATCGAGCAGCAGCAGCGTATTGACATGATGCAGAGGGAAATGGAGTCTCAGTACAAGCTTCTTCAGGGTGAGCGGACAAAGCTTGAGAACCTGGTCTCCCGCAGTGATTCTCTGGATGACAAGAAGGTAAGACAGCTTTCAAAAGTATACGCAGCCATGCGTCCTGCAGAAGCGGCACAGATCCTTGAGACTCTTCAGGATGATCTTGCTGTAAAGCTTTTAGACGCTATGAATGATGATCGGCAGAAAGCAAAGATTATCTCTGCGCTTTCAACCGAAAAAGCATCGAGAATAACCAGAATGATGGGTCTTTGACTCATGAATAACCCTATACATTATTATTCCACAGAAAGGAGGTGAGTCGGATGAGAACAGACGCGATGTTGTTTAACCTTTCCAGCGGCAATGAAATGCCTAAAAGCCGGATGGACCGTTTACAGGATACCGGAAGGAGGACTTCTGAGACGGGGTTCGGTTTTTCCAGGGAGCCAAAAGCTGCAAGTTTCAAGGATACTTACAGACAAGTTGCCCGCGAAAATGTCAATGCAAACAGAGGGACAGATTCAACTGTCGAATCCAGGGTGGTTCGCGAGACCAGGAATCAGGATGATCCAGCCGTGACCAGACAGGCCAATTGCATTGAGAATCAGACGACAGATCGTGTTGGTGAGATCTCCGACACAATACCTGCTGAAGCCAGAAATGAGGAGGACCTTAATCAGGCTACGGAAATAATCAAAGAATCTTTACAGACTATTTCCGAGGTTCTGCAATTGAAGGTTGCTCCGGAGCTGGAAGAACTGAATCTGGAGAATGTATCTGAAGAGACTGTCGGGCAGTTTGCGGAAATAATCGAGGCACTGAAAGGAATTGCCGGTGTGCTTGAGGCTTCCGCGGCAGGGAATGAGCCGATACTCACGGGTAATGGTGGAATTGATCCTCAGAAAGCAACAGAGATGGTGCAGGTACTGCGCACTGAGCTCTTCAGGATCGAGATCGGTCTCAATATGCTTGGCGTTTCTGAGCAGGTGCAGACTCAGGTCGCTTCACAGATGAATCTTCCGTTTAGCGGCGGGATTCCTCAGGCCAGCAGTCTTTCCGAGCTTATGATGCCTGAAGACCAGATAAAGAAGGTTTTCGGGAATTTAATTGAAGAGCCCGGAGATGGTCTTGCTGCGCTGGCAAAGAAGGTAATGGAGCTTGTGAACCAGAACTCTGAACGGTCATCTAATGCATCCATTCAGGTTGTTTCTGAAAACAGGCCGGTGTCGGTAACAAATATCGATACACTCACTTACAGAGCGATGTTGAAGCTTGAAGTAAAGGAAAAGGTCTCTCTTGAGAACAGCGAGGCTGCGGTATCAGGCGGTGAGAAGCTCAATCTCAATGCCGCGCTTGGCCCGGTTGTGGCTAGGGATGTCGCAAAAGTCAATTCTGAAGTTGAAATACTGCCGATTGCTGAATCTATAGGAAAGACACTTTCCGGGGCAAAAAACAGTGCTTTGTTTGAGACAAAAATGACCGGTAATTACAAGAGCATCGATGAATCGGTGATGAATCAGATCTCTCAGAAAATGCATTCGGCAGTTCGCGCGGGTGCCTCTGAGGTCAAAATTCAGCTCTGGCCGGAATCGCTGGGAGAAGTAAAACTGAGGATCCGCATGGACGGTGATGTGGTAATCGCCAAAATCCAGGTGGAGAGCCAGCAGGTGAAGCAGATTGTGGAAAGCAATCTTCAGTCACTGAAAGATTCTCTTAGCGAGCATAATCTCCAGGCCGGTTCATTTGATGTCAATGTCGGAAGCGGATGGGGAAGGCAGCCCGGTGAGGCTGGAGACAGTAGCTTTGCAAAACAGCACAATGTTTCCGGTTCTCTTTCGGGAGAAGATCTGCAGACATCATTAGAGACCGGTACCGTAGCGCAAACAGGCCAGGAGACCGGCCGCAGGTTTGGAAGCAATACGGTGGAGTTTTTCGGATAACGGGAATTTCCAGTTGACAGATTCCTGTCAGCTGGGTTCCTTATAATCAGGAAAGGGGGTGAATATGGGATTAAGCATGGATGTATCTAAGCTGACTGGTTCATCGCAGCCTTACACAGCCAGTGCCTCAGTTAAGGACGGTTCAATTGATGCATCGACAAGCAGTGTAACCGGTGACAGAACCGGCGGATTGTTTTCTGAGGCGGGAAAAGAGATGGGCAAGGATGATTTCCTGCTTCTGCTGGTTACTCAGCTCAGATACCAGGATCCGCTCAATCCTATGGAAAACACGGAGTTTGTGTCACAGCTGGCCCAGTTCCGGTCGCTTGAAAGCAACTCAAATATCGAAAAGGCGATTGGTAACCTTGACAGTTCGTTCAAGGAAACTGTCGATGCGCAGAAGTACAGCGCGCAGTCGATAACAAATACCGGGGCAGTCTCACTCATAGGGAAGAGTGTTCGTCTCCGCCAGACATCTGTTGACTACTCAGCTATAACCGGTGAAACGGAGCAGATCCGGGTTCATCTGGGCAACGCTGAGCAGGCGATGGTGGAACTGCTTGACAGTGAGGGTACGGTGGTGAGGACACTCAAGGCAGAAGGAAAGGATTCCATGAACTCCGTCAATGTCCAGTGGGATGGAACCACGGATAACGGCGAACATGCCGCAGCCGGAAAGTACACAATCAGAATAGCCGGAGAGGAAAATAATCCTGCTCTGTTTGCCTACGATGAGGATTTAGTTTCCGGCGTGAGGTTTACCAGTGAAGGAGCGATGGTAAAGGTTTCAGGGAAAGAGCTTTCAATTTCAAATATCATGGATGTTTCGATTGCAGGAAGCAGCGGATCGTCACTCGATTCTCTCTCTCCGTCAACGGCAGTATCGCTTCTTGGAAAAGAGGTGCGTATCCGTCAGAGTTCAGTTTCCTACCGGCAGCAGGACGGTGAAGTGGCAACATTTGCGGTCAACGCAGCGCCAAACAGCCGGGTAAAAGTTGACCTTCTTGACGCTTCGGGCAACGTTGTGTTTACAGGTAATGTATACACGAACAGCTACGGAGTCGCTGAGATGTCCTGGAGCGGGGAAACGCAGGCCGGGACCTATGCAGAGGCTGGAGAATACCGCATAAGAATCGACGGTGAAGAGAAAAATCCGATGACCTATGCTTTTTTCGAGGGAACGGTTGACGGCATATCAAATCTGGGGGGAAGCTCCAGGCTGAGAGTTGACGGATATTTAGTTGATCTCTCAGACATAGTTGATATAGCCGATGTCGGTGACAAGGAAGGGAGTGCAGCATGAACACGCAGGCGGCAGGAAAGCCCATCGATATGCAGCATCTGATCGCTGCGCACAGGAGTGGTGCGGTTTCAAGAGGTACTCCGGTCCAGACTCAAGGCACCGAAAAAGCGCGGGCAAATACAGCCGGCTTTTCAGAGGTGTTCAAGTCTAAAGTTGATGGAATCAGACTCTCGGCACATGCGGAAACCCGCATAAAAAGCCGTAACATAAATCTGACTCCTGAGATCATGGACAAACTTGAAAAAGCGGTGTCGGGAGCCGCAAAAAAGGGCGCACGGGATTCTCTTATTCTCATGAAGAATCTGGCGTTCATAGTTAATGTTCCGAACAGAACGGTAGTAACTGCCATGGATGGGGAGAGTATCAGGGAGAACGTTTTTACAAACATCGATAGCGCGGTTATTGCGGACTGAATGTGCAGGACCGAACCGGTGCGCTTTTAGCTCCGGACGGATGCAAAAGGGCTTGCTGATTGACTGAAGCGGCCCGGAATTCCGCAGTGCCTCGCTGACCCGGGAGGCAGTTTATGGTTAGATCTCTTTACGCTGGCATCAGTGGTTTGAAAAATCACCAGCTTGCAATGGATGTCACAGGTGCCAATATCGCCAATGTCAATACTGTCGGCTTCAAGGCCGGAAGGGTCACATTTGAGGAATCGATGGCCCAGCTTATAGCGGGTGCCACAAGACCCGACGGAAATGCCGGTGGTACAAACCCTCTGCAGGTCGGCCTGGGGATGTCGGTCGGCTCTACAGATGTGATTCTTACCCAGGGTAACCTCCAGACTACCGGTCAGATAACAGACCTGGCTCTGGAAGGAAACGCCTACTTTGCCTATTCAAATGGCGAAGGAAATTTCTACAGCCGCAATGGCGCCCTTCAGTTCGATGCTCTTGGAAGGCTTGTTCTTCCCACAAATGGATACAGACTTCAGGGAATGATGGCTGCTCCTGATGGAAGTTACCCTGCCGGAACAAGCATCGGAGATTTAAGAATTCCCTTCGGGGAGAAGTCTCCTGCCAACACAACCACAGAAGTCAGATACGGCTGTAACCTCGATTCTGACTCAGAGGGTCTGGGGACAATTACCCACTCAAACAGATTTCTGGTTCAGGCAACCCAGGATTCCACTCTCACAGCACTCTACGATTCAAACGGAAATGATCTGGGAATAGTGGTTGGCGACAATATCGTAGTGTCAATCGCAGGTGAGGAAGAAGGACTCTTCCAGGTTACTGAAGGTATGACCGTGACCGACCTGGCCGGTATGATTCAGACTTATCTGCGCGACAGAACAGGCGACAATTTCATTACTGTCAACCCTTCCGATGATGGCTTGACGGTTGATCTCAGCATATCAGCAGTGGCTTCGGTAAACGGTCTGCAGGTACGCAGTTCAAGAGCCGGGTCAAACTCCTATGTGGCAAACGCACTGGTTTTCCCGCCCTCAATTTTAAATGCCACTCCGGTAAGTATCACCGGATTACGGGCACCAGCTACTGCCGACAGTCTGATAAGCGAACTCTATGATGCGAACGGTCAGGCCCTGGGGCTTGAGGCCGATGATGTCATAAGGATAAACGGGGCAGTCGGCGGGACGAATATCCCACCGGTAAATGCTACCTATGAGGCCACAGATCCTCTCGACGAAACCTCGGTTTCTACTCTGGGCGACCTGGTGGTCAGGATTCAGGAGGCGTTCCGTTTTCCGCAAACCGATGGTACGATCTACGATAACCCCTCGGTGAGCATCAACAGCGCCAATACCGATGATGACCGGATTCCGGACGGATCCATTGTCCTTAGAGGACAGCCGGAACGTGCTTTCGGTATAACAGCGCTCTCGATCCAGGCTGCAAACAGCAATAATCAGTCTCCGGCCCCGACACGCTTCAATGCTAACCTGGGCTTTACAGAGATTCAGGCCGCCAGAGATACAGGCTCACACAGCACATCTATTGTAGTGTATGATGAGTCCGGCGACGCTCATACAATGACTACCACTTTCACTCACACCGGTACTCCGGGTGAATGGCTATGGGAAGTAAACATGGAAGGCGGAGAGCAGATCCTGGGCGGTAACCGCGGAAGGATTACTTTCGGGCAGGACGGATCTCCTTCATCATTTACTTACGATGATCAGTCTTCCAATTTCCGTTTTGAGCCGATGAACGGGTCAAACATTGTCTCAATCAACCTCAATGTGGGTACTCCCGGTTCATTTCGCGGAATAACCCAGTTCAGATCCGAGACCACAACGGCGGCCAGAGAACAGGACGGTTATACGATGGGTAAGCTGCAGGAGATTTCCATCGATGAAACCGGAGAGATCTCTGGTATTTACACAAACGGTATCTCCAAATCTATCGCCAGAATCTATGTCGCCGAATTCAACAACCCCGCGGGGCTGCTGAAAATGGGTGACAGTGTGTATGCTGTTTCCAATAACTCCGGTCAGGCAGTTATGCTTCGTCCGGGAATCGGTTCCACAACCAGGGTAAAACCTGGTGCTTTAGAGATGTCAAATGTTGATCTGGCGTCTGAATTTACGACCATGATTTCAACCCAGCGGGGATTCCAGGCAAACGCAAGGGTGATCACCACAAGTGACTCCATGCTCCAGGAACTCGTGCAGCTTGTGAGGTAATAAAAATGGGAAAAACGGTATCACAGAAAAACTGTATGCCGTTTTTCTTACATTTTATTGCAATTAGTTGTATGCTATGCTATGATAGTAGCTTACGGAGGTAACAATGATTGCTCTTCAGCGGATAAATGGTCAGGAATTCATCCTGAACGTCGACCTTATTGAGACTATAGAGTCTACCCCCGACACGGTTCTCACCTTAACAAATGGAAAAAAGCTGATGGTGCAGAACAGCCTTGAAGAAATCGTGCGCAAAACTATAAAATATAAACAGTTATGTAATCAGGGACCCCGGATTGTAAAGAAGGACGGATCGGAAGACAATCCGGATCAGTCATAGAGGTGAAAAAGGAGTTTCGGCTATATGGATATTGCAACCATTCTCGGGTTGGCGGGAGCGCTTTTACTTGTCATTTTAGGCATTAAATTAGAAAATGTGATGGCCTTTATAGACATGCCATCTGTCTACATTACAGTAGGCGGAGCGGTTGCCGCTACCATTGCCGCTTATCCGGCCAGCATGCTCCTTAATACAATGGGTGTTGTTAAAAATGCCTTCTTTGTAAAGAAAATCACACATATTGACATTATAAAGCAGCTTGTAGAATTTGCGGAACAGGCGCGCAGAGAGGGAATTCTGGCTCTGGAGGCCCGGGCTGCTGATATAAATGATGAATTTCTGAAAAAAGGTATCCAGCTTGCGGTTGACGGAACAGAGCCGGACCTGATTAAAGATATTCTCAGTACTGAGATTACCTTTACAGAGTCCCGTCACGAAGAGGGTACAAAGGTTTTTGATTTCCTTGCAGCAATGGGGCCGTCATTTGGAATGATAGGAACACTGATCGGTCTAGTTCTAATGCTTGGAAACATGAGTGATGTGGATTCAATCGGGCCCAACATGGCTGTGGCTCTAATAACCACATTTTATGGCTCGATGCTGGCAAACTGTATATGTCTTCCAATAGTGGAGAAGTTAAAAGCATATTCACGCAGGGAGATACTGATTAAAGAACTGATGCTTGAGGGAATAATGTCTTTACAATCGGGAGATAATCCCCGTATCGTAGAGCAGAAGCTTACCGCATTTCTTCAGCCGGGGCTAAGGGCTGCGGCAATGAAAGACAGAAATCAGAGGTAATAAGGAGAGCGGATGGCCAGGGAAAAAAAATCGGACCCGCCGCGCGGCACACCGGCATACATGCTGACCTGGGGAGATATGTGCACGCTGATGCTCTGCTTTTTTGTGATGCTTATCGCCATGTCAACTACAGATCCCGCAAAGTTTGATGTCGCGGCTTCTTCACTGCATAATGCCCTTGGCGGAGTTCTGGAATCGTATCCCTCGATACTTATCACCGAAGAGGTGATGGTTCCAAGGCTTGGAGGCAATGACCAGAACAAGCATCTTGCAATGGATGCCAGCATGAGAATAAAAAAAACGATCAAGGAAGAGAATCTGGAAGATGCCATAAAGGTGAAAGTGACAGAAAAAGGGATCGCGATAAAGGTAAGCGATCCTATAGGTTTTGATGTTGGTGAAGCAGAAATCAAACCGGAGCTGATACCGGCACTCAATTCTATTTCACAGATAATAAACCGGGTTCCAGGCACTCAGATCAGGGTTGAAGGACACACAGATGATATTCCGATCCATAATTATAAATACCCTTCAAACTGGGAACTCAGCGCCGCAAGAGCTCTTAACATAGTAAAATTCATGGCCAGATCCGGCGGAATCGAACCTTCAAGGCTCAGCGCAATCGGACATGGCGAATATCGTCCTCTGGTACCTAATACTTCAATTGAGAACCGAAGGATGAATCGCAGAATAGAGATCTATGTCGATTATGTTCAGAAGGAAGAATGAGCGCAGGAAACAGAGCGCCCGTACCCTAATTCTTTTGAAAATGCACAGAATGGAGTCAGAGTAATGGATGAGAGAAGAAGAAGTGAACTGGAAGCTGCTCCGGAGAAAAAGGCTGGCGAGGAAAAAGGAAACCGTATCCTTTTTTTCGGTATTCTTGCCGGGATGATTGTTCTAAATATTGTGATTGCATTTGTTATAATTTCTGTTACCCGTCCCAAGACCCCGGAAGAAAAGATCGCGATTGTACAGGCTGATTCGCTCAAGAAGGTTGTCGAGCAGACTACCACAATGGGGGCAACTACAGCCGATAACCCGATAGAGGCAATTGTAAATATCGCCGGTACAGATGGAGAACGTTTCCTTAAGGCCGCAGTAATTTTTGAGTATGATGACAAGGCCTTTCCGACACTCTCAGAGGAGCTTCTGAGGAGAACACCAAGATTCAAGGACCTTCTGATCGATCACCTTTCGAAGCTGAATCTGGTCGAGGTGACAGAACCGAACGCAAAAGAGAAAATAAGGAAAGATCTTGTTAGACTGGTAAACAAGTCACTGCCGCCCAGGATAGGGGAGGTCAGAGACGTTCTTTTTACAACATTTATTATTCAATAACAAGAGGTTACTGTGAGCGATATATTATCACAGGAAGAAGTTGATGCCCTGTTGTCAGCGGTTTCTACCGGCGGAGGTGATGTTGCGGAATCGGGCCCCGGTGGAGATGCTTCTGCAAATCTATTCAACAGCAGCGAATCAGCTGATCTGGAAAACTCGCTTGCTCTATATGACTTCCGCAGGCCCGACCGCGTTTCAAAGGACCAGATGCGTACCCTGCAGAACCTCCACGAGGGTTACGCTCGTCAATTCTCAACAACTCTCACCAACTTTCTGAGAACATTTGTGGAAATTGAGCTGGTGAGCGTGGATCAGCTTACATATTCTGAATTTATAATGTCGATATCTAACCCAAGCTGCATCTATCTGTTCAAGATGGAGCCGCTCAGCGGCAACGCAATACTTGAAATTAACCCCTCACTGGTGTTTTTTATAATTGACCGGCTTTTCGGTGGCCAGGGCAGACCCGCTGAACAGAACAGGGAAATGACTCTCATTGAGCAGAATGTCATGAACCGTATCGTTGAACGGAGTCTTGTGGATCTTAAAAACGTCTGGGAACATGTAGGGGTTTTCAGTCCCAAAATCGAGACTTACGAAACCAATCCTCAGTTTGTACAGATCGCTCCTCCCGGTGAAACAGTGATACTGATTTCTCTTGAAGTAAGGATGCAGAATGCCTCGGGACTCATGAGCCTCTGTTTCCCATACATACTGCTTGAAAGCGTTATTAACAACCTTTCCGGTGAGTCATGGATGTCCTCACAGAGTGAGGCGACAAACGAGACAAGAGAACTGCTTGAGAACGAAATCAGTGATATTACATTGAGTCTATCTACTGTGATTGGGAAGACATCATTGACAATACGTGACCTTCTGCAGCTTCAGCGAGGCGATATTCTCTGTCTGGATAAGCCCTACGATAGTGATCTGGCAGTGCAGATTGAAGGCAAAACCAAGATGTCGGCCCGTTCCGGGCTTATTGGAAGAAAAAAGGCCATAAGAATTACAAATATTCTAGAAAAGGAGATCGGGGGCTGCGATGAGTGACATACTTTCTCAAGAGCAGATCGATGCCTTATTGTCATCGGAAAATCTCGACAGCAGCTCCGTATCCGGGCTGGATTCAGCATCTGCACCTCAGTCTGATATTGGACCGGCGCTCAAAACATTTATCAATTCTTTCTGCGGCCATGCCGGTACCATTGTCTCAACAGTTCTGAACACAGATACTATGTTCATTGCAGAGGAAAGTCGTAAGGCTGATTTGTCCTCTTTAGAAGAGATCGTGGGTCAAAACGGGGTGCTTCTGACCATTATGGTCAAATCTGGTATTGTGGGACAGTTCCATCTTCTCATGAGAAAAGGTGATGTAGCGGTTATCTCCGATCTTATGCTTATGGGGGACGGGACAGCACAATACAATGATGATCATCGCGAAGCGATGAACGAGATGATAAATCAGGTGATAAATGCCTTCGAAAATGCATCAGTCAATGAGGTCGGGGTAAAGATAAGTGGTGGGAGTGTCAGTACTTCCGATCTTGATTTAAGTATTCTCCCCGAACCGCTGGCCACTTCCTTGATGGTGCCGGTTACTGTTTCGGTTGGGGAAAAAGTGAATTCTGCTGCGGTACTCTATTTTTCGAGTTCTTTCGCGGATGCTGTTGCCGCAGCAGTGACAGTCTCTTCTCAGGAGGAAACTGCTCAGGCCCCGGTTGGATTTAACTCATCGGAACTGGATGAGCTCTCAAGGGTAACCTCATTTGAGTCACAGCAGGGCGATTTCCGTGAAGTGACACTGACCGGCGCTCCAATTAAAGCCCCAAAAGAGAACATAGAAATGCTTCTTGATGTTGATCTTGACGTGAGCATAGAGCTTGGGAGATCCTCTCTGACGATAAAAAGGATACTGGAACTTGCACCCGGAGCCGTCGTGGAACTTGACCGCATGGCAGGAGAACCGGTTGATCTGCTTGTAAATAACAAAGTCGTTGCCAAAGGTGAAGTCGTTGTGATAGATGAGAGTTTCGGGATACGCATTGTTTCACTTGTTTCTCCTGAGGAGAGAATAAAAAGCCTTCGCTGATTCTGCATATTACAATTAAAACCTGTTCCGGTTGGCGGGTGCGGGGCCCTGAGTACCGGAATGTGGTTATTAGAGTGCTCATTGCGGCCCCGCTTGATGAGCCGGTTAGAAAATCTGAAAGGGGCCGAAAAATTCGTGTTGTCAAAAGCTGTTAAGAAAAAAATCCGCCTTGCCGTCATGTTCTTTCTTTCGTTAAGTCTGTTTACGATCTCAATGGCCCAGGAGGCTAAGACCGGAACCGGTGATTTTGACATCGGGAAGGTCAGGGAAGCTGCCAGCAGCATCGGAGATTCGGGGTTGGGACAGTATTCGCCTGTAAAGAAACAGAGCGAAAACTACACCGCGGTTGTATTTCGGATCGTTTTCTATCTTGCCATTACTATTCTGCTGATTCTGGGTCTGGCCTGGTTTATGCGCAAATTCGGGATTTCCGGATCATCAAAAATCGGCGGCGGGGGCGCCATGGATGTACTGGAAGTTCTGCCATTTGGACAAAACCGCAATGCTATACTGGTCAGGGTTATGGATTCGGTTTACCTTCTGGGACAGACTCCCAATTCAATAGTGCTTCTGGAGAAGATAGAGGGCCAGAAAGCGATTGACCTTATCGCATCCAGCAAGGGTGGAAGTTCAATAGTTCAATTCAAGGATGCATTCAATAATTTTATTGGAAAGATGAAAAAGCCGGTATGATCAAATTGCCATTCATAAAGAGATCATCCCCTGTATCTGTTTCGGTAATTTCGGGAAGAAACTTTAATTCTTTCATGAGCAGCTTGACAAAGTACTTGCATGCGGTGCGAACGGAGATGATTGCAGCGATGCTGATTCTGCTTGGTCCCGCGATTGTGGGCTTAAGCGCTCAGGTTCTTCCCAAACTTACGTTGTCGGTTGTTGATTCAAACAAGCCCGCAGATGTTGCCGTCGCTCTTCAGGTACTTTTCCTTGTTACCATTTTAGCCCTCGCTCCCTCAATACTGATCATGGTGACATCATTTGTAAGAATAATTATTGTGATGTCTTTTCTAAGAAGAGCGATAGGCACACAAACTATGCCTCCTGACCAGATCATGGTTGGACTGTCACTTTTTCTTACTCTGTTTGTCATGATGCCTGTTTTAACCGAGATTAATGACAATGCGATTCAGCCATACCTTAAACAGGAACTGCAGTTTAACGATGCTCTGAAGGTTGCCGGCAAACCGGTACGCAACTTCATGCTTCGTCAGGTAAGTGAAAATGATGTGGCACTGTTTGTAAGGATTTCTAAAATGGCTCCTCCAAGAAACGCTGATGATCTCCCTTATCAGGTAATTATCCCGGCTTTTATAACCAGTGAGCTTAAAACCGGTTTTATAATCGGTTTTATTCTCTACATCCCATTTCTGGTAATCGATATGATTGTAGCCTCGGTGCTTCTGTCAATGGGTATGATGATGCTGCCGCCGATAATGATCTCCATGCCCTTTAAAATCATCCTGTTTGTTCTTATTGATGGATGGCATCTTATTGTACGGCAGCTTGTAACTTCTTTCAATTGACGGCGGGGTAATTGTGGATGCAACGACAGTTATTGATATAGGACGTCAGGCAATCTGGATCACGCTTCTTATCTCCGGTCCGATGCTTGTATCGGGGCTTCTTATAGGCCTTATTATCGGAGTTTTCCAGGCTGTGACCCAGATCCATGAAATGACACTGACTTTTATTCCAAAAATTCTTGTCATGGTGCTGGTTTTTCTGGCTCTGATGCCATGGATGCTGCTGAAGATTCTGGAATACACCTATTCGCTGTTTGACCTGATAGGGAGTGTGATCAAGTAGTGGAAATGATCCCTTTTTCACTTGACCAGGTCGAGTATTTCCTTCTGATATTTGTAAGGATAAGCACCACTATTGCACTGTTGCCGATCTTCGGGTCGCAGGCGGTTCCGGTACAGCTTAAGGTGGCTCTTTCACTCATTCTGGCTCTCATTCTGTTCAATTCCGTGATGAGTATCGGGCCGGTGACTTCTCAGCCCTTGTCCACGGGAACCTTTATCATGCTGATTGTAAAGGAAGCCGCAGTCGGACTGGGGATAGGCTTTGTTTCTTCACTTCTCTTTACTGCGGTGCAGTTTGCGGGAAGACTGATTGATACTGAAATAGGGTTTGGATTTGTGGAATTGATGGACCCCTTTACAGACGAACCTGTGACGGTGCTGGGGCAGTTGCAGGTAATAATCTTTACGATCCTGTTTCTGTTGTTTAATGGTCACTACTTTCTCATTCTGGCAATACAGAAAAGTTTTGAACTTGTCCCCCTGATGAATGTTCATTTTCCCTCAGGACAGCTGGCGTTCCATGTTACTGCCCTTGTGGGTAATGTTTTTGTTCTTGCAATAAAATTTTCTGCTCCTATATATGTGACACTGGTTCTGACAGAACTTTCGCTGGGTGTTGTGGCCCGCACTGTCCCGCAGATCAATATTTTCTTTGTCGGTTTGCCTCTGAAAATCGCGGTGGGACTGGGTTCTGCGATTATTGTTCTGCCGCTCCTTGCATCATTTTTTCAGAGGATGGTTGAGGCTCTTATCCAGGATATCTGGAAATTACTTTATCTGATGTCGTGAGTGACTGGAGAAAATGGCTGAAGGAAGCGACGAAAAGACTGAAGCCCCATCGGAGAAGCGACGGCAGGAGGCACGGGAGAAGGGCAATGTAGTCAAAAGCACCGAAATCAATTCGGTTCTGGTGCTCTTGACGGCAATTGTACTTCTCAAAATGCTGGGCCCTTCGATAATGCAGCAGTTAAACTCCAGCACAGTTGAATTTCTTAGAATAATCTCTGATACCAGCATGGACCAGGCAAGGGCTATCCGCTTGATTTACGAGGGATTGGTCCTGCTTGCAAAAACGACACTGCCTGTTGCCGGTGCCATAATGATAATTGGTGTATTTGCCAACATCGTTCAGGTCGGGTTTCTCTTCACGCTCAAACCGCTTGTCCCTAAATGGGAAAAAATCAATCCCCTTACCGGTTTTGGACGCCTTTTCTCTATGCGATCGATGGTAGAAACGATAAAGAGCATCGCAAAACTTTCTGTTATAGGAATTGTGGCCTATATAACTCTCAAAAATGAATTTGACAAGATGCTTCTTTTAACCGATGCTTCCATTATTACAATCTGGAGTTTTACTGCCGCAGTCGCATACAAGGTTATACTGAGGATTGCTATCGTACTTATCATAATCGCGATACTTGACTATGCTTATCAGCGCTTTGATCACGAAAAACAGCTCAAAATGAGCCATCAGGAGCTTAAAGAAGAGAGAAAACAGATGGAAGGAGACCCGCAGGTCAAAGCCAGAATACGCTCTCTTCAGAGGGAAATGGCCCGGCGGCGCATGATGGAAAATGTGCCTAAAGCAACGGTCGTTGTCACAAACCCCACTCACATTGCGATTGCGATGCGCTATGAGCCACCGAAGGATAATACTCCGGTAGTGATCGCAAAAGGAAAACGGATAATCGCAGAGCGGATAAAGGCCATCGCCAAAGAAAATCATGTACCAATCATAGAAGATAAACCACTGGCAAGGGCGATGTACGATAAAGTGGAACTGGGGCTTCCTATTCCTGTGGAATTTTTCACCGCTGTGGCAGAGATTCTTGCCTATGTTTACCGGCTTAAAAACAAGACTGCCGCGTGATCAGAAAGAAAAACTGGAAATTATTGACAACAGATTCAGAATTGTCTTGCCCCGGGTGGTTTTTAGAGATACTATTACATTTAATGTATTATGATGTAATGACTTAAAGAGGGACGACGCAGGAAAGATTAGAGATGAATTCCTCTAAATTATCATCTTCGGTTACCGGAGCGTTTAACACTCCTTTTGTACGGAATCTGGCCCGTCAGAGAGATCTGATTATCGTTCTGGGCGTAATCGGTGTTCTGGTTGTCATGATCATACCGATTCCCACGCCGCTGATGGACATCATGCTTTCGCTTAATTTGTGCCTTGCGCTCATTATACTTCTGGTATCGATGTACACTAGGGAGGCTCTTGAGTTCTCTGTGTTTCCATCATTACTGCTTACTATCACTCTCTTCAGGCTATCCCTCAATGTGGCCACCACCAGGCTTATTCTCAGTCAGGCAGATGCCGGGAGGGTGGTGGAGGTGTTTGGCACCTTTGTGACCGGCGGGAATATGGTTGTAGGAGCTATAATTTTCCTGATAATCGTGATTATTCAGTTTGTAGTGATTACAAAGGGCGCCGGCAGAATAGCCGAAGTCGCGGCCCGTTTTACGTTAGATGCCATGCCGGGAAAACAGATGGCGATAGATGCAGATCTCAATGCCGGGTTGATTAATGAGGAACAGGCCAGGGCGCGCCGCTCGACAATCGCCCGTGAAGCGGATTTCTACGGGGCCATGGATGGAGCATCAAAATTTGTAAGAGGTGACGCGGTTGCCGGGATTATTATCACAATAATCAATGTCATTGGTGGATTTATAATCGGCATAGCACAGATGGGCATGGATTGGTCTACTGCGCTGACTACCTACACAACTCTTACAATCGGTGACGGGCTGGTGTCTCAGATTCCTGCGCTTATGATTTCAACCGGAGCGGGTATTCTTGTCAGCAGGGCAGCCTCCCAGAACGATCTTGGTCAGGAGATCACCACTCAGCTTTTCTCACGTCCCAAAGTACTTGGAGTTGCCGGCGGGCTGATGCTTTTCTTTGCTCTTATACCCGGTTTCCCAAAGGTACCGTTTATTTTCCTTGGCTTATCTATTCTGACTGCAACATATCTTGGTTCGCAGCGGGTCAAGGAGGAGGCAAAAGCCAAAGATGCTCCTGCTTCGGTGCCTAAACCCAAAGAGGAGCGGGTTGAGGATTTTCTGCATGTTGATCCAATGGAACTTGAGATAGGGTATGGGCTTATACCACTGGTTGATGTCAAGCAGGGAGGAGATCTGCTTGACCGGATCACAATGATCCGCCGCCAGCTTGCCACCGAAATGGGAATTGTCATTCCTCCTATCAGGATACGTGATAATATTCAGCTTAAGCCAAACGAGTACAGACTTAAGATCCGCACAATTATAGTGGGAAAAGGCGAACTGATGAGCGGGGCGTACCTGGCCATGGATCCGGGTACTGCTGCCAAGAAAATCAGGGGCATACCCACCGTTGAGCCGGCGTTCGGCCTCCCTGCTATCTGGATTACAGAAAGCCAGAAAGAAGATGCCGAACTTTCAGGCTACACCGTTGTGGAGCTTCCGGCGGTTCTGGCAACTCATCTTACAGAAGTAATAAAGAGGCATGCAAACGAGATTCTTACTCGTCAGGACGTCCGGAACCTGCTTGACAATATCAAGGAAAACAACGCTACCGTTGTTGAGGAGCTTATTCCCACTCTTCTGTCGGTCGGTGATGTGCATAAGGTGCTGCAGAATCTTCTGAGGGAAAGAGTTTCAATCAGGGATCTTCTGCTTATTCTTGAGACACTGGCAAATGTAGCACCCAGAAACAAAAATCCGGAGATTCTCACAGAGTACGTACGCAATTCTCTTGCGCCGCAGATCTGTGAGGTTTACAAAAACGAAAACAGCCTGATACCTGTTATAACACTCGATCCCAACCTGGAGGCCAAGCTTGAAGGGGCTCTTCAGGAGACAGATTCAGGTTTCCGCTTTACGCTTTCTCCAGGCGATGTCGGGAGAATTCTTGATGCCTGCGGGGAAATTGTTGAGAAAGTCAAAACATCCGGAGAAATCCCGGTGGTAATATGTTCGCCTACAATCCGGGGGGCTTTCAGAAGATTGACTGAAAGCAACTATGGCGATTTGATTGTGCTTTCATATAATGAAATCGTACCGGGAATAGAAATCAGGTCACTGGGGATGATTTCTTTGTAAGGGTGCCGGGAAGTATCCGGCTGTTGGAGTGATATGAGAATAAAAAAGTATATCGCCAGAAGCATGCGTGAAGCGCTTCTTCAGATTAAAGAGGAGCTGGGTGAGGATGCTATTATCCTTAAGTCAAGAAAACTGCCCAGAAAAGTCTTCTCTATCGGTGCTCAGGATGAAGTAGAGGTGACAGCTGCGGTTGATGAGGATTCCGCGAAGCCTGAAACTTTTAAACCTTTGCAGATGAGTAATACCGGGGTTTATTCCCGCCCACGTTCATCCAGTATTATTGATATGGACAAGCCCGGTGCACCTGAAGTCAAGCCATGGAGGCCGCAGGGGATGAGAATCTCTCAGGTTCCAATCCGTGAAACAAGGATTCAGCCGGCACTCTCACCTCTTTCTGATGATAAAGATCTTGCCCAGATTTCTGAAATCAAGGAAAACATAAATGAGCTCAGGACATTGATGAAGGATGTTCTTGAGAAAACCGCTGTTGCCGTGGTGAAGCAGGATGAGCCGTCAGAAGGCTGGACCGTGCTCCGCAACAGGCTGATCGATGCAGAAGTAAAGGCGGAAATCGCGGATGGCCTCATAAAAAAGCTCAAAGACAGCGGTCCGGTTCTTTCTGATGTTCAGATGGAAAAGAGATTCGCTGCGGCTCTCAATGAGTTCTTCCCGGTTGCGGGACCGCTCAGACTCAAAAAGAAGGGTCCGGTCATAGTTGCATTTGTCGGACCCACAGGATCAGGTAAAACCACGACACTGGCCAAACTGGCTGCTCACTGCTGCATTAATAAGGGAAAGAAAGTTTCGATTATTACAGCCGATACCTACCGTATTGCAGCGATTGAACAGATCCGCACCTTTGCCGATATTGTTAAAGTAGGTCTTCAGGTGGTGTTCTCAAGCGAAGAGATTCCTTCTGCTCTGAACGAATGCGCTGGTGATGACCTTGTTTTCGTAGACACTGCAGGAAGAAGCCAGCGTAATGCTGAACATATGGAGGATCTTAAAAAGCTCATTGATACACTTAATCCTGACGAGGTTCATCTTGTGCTCAGTGCAATGACCAAAGACAGTGATCTTCTTGATATAGTGAACCGTTACCGTCCGGTAAACATAAACCGGCTGCTTTTCACGAAGCTCGATGAAACTGTCAAAGTCGGCAGTATTTTCAACATCGTAAGTGAGGTAAAAGTTCCGGTTTCATACTTTACCTTTGGTCAGAGTGTCCCTGATGATATAGAACTGGCCCAGCCTGCCGGTTTTGTTACAAGACTATGGGAGGGCGTCAGGAAGTGAACGACCAGGCGCAAAGGTTAAGAGAACTGGCCCGGCAGAAGCAGGTTGAGAACACTGCTTCAGAAAGGGTGGTAAATGCTGTTCCGACGGAATTGATAAAATGCAGAAGTATAGCCGTGACAAGCGGTAAGGGAGGGGTAGGGAAGACCAACATTGCTTTGTTTCTGGCTGTAACCCTCTCTACAGCCCGCAAGAGAGTGCTTCTGATGGATGCAGATCTGGGTCTGGCAAATGTTCATATACTGCTTGGAATGGCTCCGGCAAACAACATATCCCATTTTATAGATGGTGACTGCCGGCTCGAAGAGGTTATCTGCAGAGGGCCCGGTGGATTCGACATACTACCGGGGGCTTCTGGACTTGAGAAGCTTGCAAATATTGATATCGGCAGACTGGAACTGCTGCAAAAAGAGTTTTCAAAACTTGAAAAGGACTACGATTACCTGCTTATAGATACAGGCGCTGGAATCGGGGCATCCGTTACCCAGTTTGCATCCAGGGCCGATACTGTGCTTCTTGTCATGACACCGGAACCCACATCGCTTGCCGATGCCTATGCAATGGTGAAGGTCCTTTACGAAAAGGGAACACGGAAGATTGCGGTGCTTGTTAATATGGCCACATCTGAAAAGGAAGGCACCGAAACATTTGACAGGCTAAACGCATTAGTGGTAAAATTTTTAAAGAAGCCACTTGAGATGGTGGGAACCTTGCCTGTGAGCCGGGACCTCTCCCGTTCGGTGCGTAGGCAGCAGGTACTGATTCTTGAAAAGGGGCAGGAGCAGATGGCTGCCAGAGTACAGGCTATCATACGTAAACTGAGTGGATTGACCTTTACCGGCAGACAGAGTTTCTTCAGCAGATTTCTGGGAAGATAGAACCAGTGACTGGCGGGAATGAATGGTTTTCTGGATTAAAAAAATAGCCGCGATACTCTGTTTCACCACCTTCTTTGCCGTACTCTTTATAAATATGGCCGGCAGCAGTGATCCCTTTGATCCGCTCAATATCGTTCAGAGCCTCATCATTGCGTCACTGAGCGGCGCACTGTTCTGGTTTGCCGGATTTATTGTAGGAGATATTTTTTTCAAGGGTGTTCTTACTGACATCGATGTTGATGACTCTAATCTGCTTGAAGGCGGACTCCTTCAGCAGGTGCATATGAAAAGAGAACAGCAGGTTCCCGGGGGCGAGGAAATGCCGTTTTCTGAAGAGAAATAGGGCAATACCAGTGAAATCAGCGCTCTGGCAATCGGGCCGGATAACAAACACGCAGTATTGGAGTGAAAAAAATGTCCAGTCTTGAGAATCTGTGGCGGGAATACAAAGAGACCGACTCTAAAATTGCCAAAGACAAGCTTCTTGCCGAATATGCTCATCTTGTGAAGTATATTGTCAACCGGATTGCAGTCAACCTGCCAGGGTCTGTTGATCGGGATGACCTGACAAGCACGGGAATAATGGGTTTAATTAAAGCTGTTGAGACCTTCGAGCTGGAAAGAGGTTTTAAGTTTGAAACATACGCTGGACATAAGATTCGCGGAGCAATCCTGGATGAGCTCAGGTCTTTGGACTGGGTGCCCCGTTCGGTGCGCCAGAAATCAAAAGACATTCAGCGAGTCTATGCAAAGCTTGAAAACGAACTGGGCAGAATTCCTTATGATGATGAAGTGTGTGAAGAGATGGGCATTTCCATGAAGGAGTACGAGGAAATTCTCTCCGAGGTTACTCCAACTACCATTATTTCTCTTGAGGAAGCAATGCCGGACAGGGGTTCGGATTCAAAGGAACTTAGAATAATAGATACTATAGAGGACCCCGGGAGTGATAACCCGCTGAAGGAACTTGGATTTACAGAAGTAAAGAATATCCTCAAGGATACCATTGCCAATCTGCCGGAAAAGGAAAAACTGGTAGTTGCTCTGTATCACTATGAAGAATTGACACTGAAAGAGATCGGGGTGGTACTTGATATCACTGAATCAAGGGTCAGTCAGATACATTCCAAGGCGATTCTTAAATTGCGGTCAAAACTGCTGCAGAAAATAAACGCCTGAAATGAAACATTAAAATACCGGTGCAGAGATGAGCGAGTTTAATGTCAATGTCTCCCATTTAAATTCTATACAGGTGGACCGGCATCAAAGCGATGTGCACCGTGGTCCTGTTGCTTATCAGGCTCAGAACGCTGAAATTAACAAAAACGAAGCCGAGAAGAGAATCAAGATGCCGGTGCAGCCGGATTCTGCCGAAGGGAAAACAATCGACCCCAACGATAAACGGCAGGAAAAGGACAACCAGAAAAAAAAGAACAGACAGCGAATTGAAAAAGTCAATCACCCCAGGCCTGTAAGGCGCACTGATCAGGGGTATATTGTTGATATCGAGGCTTGAACAGAGTACCAGTTTTTCGATTCCATTTTCCAGGATCAAAAAACCAGAGTTGTTTTAGAATTATCGCAGGCCCTTTAGATGGCCGGCTGTTTAAAAGGACTGTAACCGGGTAAAAGATGTTAAAAGCAAACACACCTGATCCGCTTAGAATAAAACGAATCACAGAAAGCATCATCGGTTTACCGACACTGCCCACTGTTGTTTCAAAGATGATTGAACTTGTAGATAATCCAAAAACCTCGGCCGGATCTCTTGCCCGTCTTATCTCAACTGACCAGGCTCTTACGGCAAGAGTCCTTAAACTGGCCAACTCGGCATACTACGGATTTCCGCGTGAAATATCTACGGTAAATATGGCCATAGTCGTGCTCGGATTCAATACTGTCAAGGAAATGGGGCTGTCTCTCTCTGTTTTTGATGTGTTTAAGAATGCTGAAAGCTCACCTCTTTTTGATATTACCAGATTCTGGGAGCACTCGATAGCTTGCGGTGTTGCAGCAAGAATGCTGGCACGTAATTACCGGTCAAGGCTGGCCGGAGAGGCCTTTGTCGCTGGATTGCTACATGATATCGGCAAAGTCATACTTAACCAGTATTTTCATGCTGAATTCGCACAGATCGTGAGCCGGACGGCTGGAGGCAAGACTCTCGATGAGGCAGAAATTGAGGTGATAGGAACCAGCCACTCCCAGATCGGAGCATGGCTGGCTGAGAAATGGAACCTTCCGAAAATTATTTCCGGGACAATCCTCAATCATCATGAACCATGGAACTCAAAACAGGACCCTGTTTTTGTGGCTATTGTAAGCATAGCTAATTATATATGTCATCTTTCGGGTATGGGACACTCAGGAAGGGCAACAGTATCAATTCCCGACTCCAGGCTGTGGGAGATTTTTCAAAATGAAAATATTCCAATTGATGAGCCTGATATCGGATCACTGCAAACGGAATTTCTCGTTGAATATGACAGATCGGAAACGTTCGTCTCTTTTATTCACGATAATGACGAAACGTAAATCACAAGTCACAAGTCGCAAGTCGCAAGTCACAAGTCGCAAGTCGCAAGACACAAGACACAAGACACAAGACACAAGACACAAGACACAAGACACAAGACACAAGACACAAGACACAAGACACAAGACACAAGACACAAGACACAAGACACAAGACACAAGACACAAG